>Ga0137403_10002937_pt1 | contig 20605 bp, 18 predicted proteins | sample CZOMad2_1_16fung_FD_122057 | JGI IMG/M metagenome (GOLD analysis project Ga0137403, IMG submission 122057) | Vadose zone soil fungal communities from Angelo Coast Range Reserve, California, USA - CZOMad2_1_16fungal (Hybrid Assembly) | ecosystem: Environmental > Terrestrial > Soil > Vadose zone...
GCCCTCGCCGAGCAGCTCGGCGTGACCGTGTGCGGCTACGTCCGCCCGGACAGCCTCAACGTCTACGCCGGGAGCGGGGTGGTGTTCGACGGGCCGCCGCCCGAGCTGGAGGGGCCGCCGGCCGGCGAGACCGCCGAGGCCAGAGCGTACCGGCGTGGCTTCCGGCAGAAGAGCAAGCGAGACGACTATGCCCTCGACCTGTTCCACGAGGCTCGGGCCAAGCTGGGCACGGACGATGCCCGAGTCGATCAGGCCCTGCGCGAGCTGTCCCGGCTCTACAATCCGCTGGCCGACGGCCCCATCGTGGACCTGGGGACCCGCGCCCGGATCATGACCCTCCTCGCGGAGGGGCGACCCGATGAGGCCGGCGTGCTGCTGGACCAGCGCTACCGGCTCTATGCCCCGATCGACGATGCGGAGCGCAGCGGACCGCCCTGATCTGGGCTCCAGGATCCCGTTTCTCGCGCCGCCCTGCTCGTCCGAAAGTTCACAATATTCGACGCTTTGACCCTTGACACCCGGTGGTCTGACCACATAGCATTTTCGTGCAATCCCTCCACTCTCGGGGTCGAAGGAGTCAAGGATGACCCAGAGCCTCACCGACTGGTTGCAGCACAGCAGGGTCGTCGTCGTGGGCGTCGATGCCGTGACCCGCCGCGTGCGCGTCAAGAGCGAGTCGGAGGCCTGCACCGACCTGTCCTGCCACGAGCGCACGCTGGTGGTCACCGACGACGGCACCGCGCCGGATCTCGCCGCACTCAACGCCGGAGATATCGTGCGCGTCGAGGAACGATCGGGCCGGGCCGAGCGCATCGTCGTGGTCCGCCGCGTGTGGGAAGAGCTGACCAGCCCCGAATGGTGATCGCCACCGACCTCCGACCATCGCAGCAAGGAGGGTGTGCATGAGCCTGTCCAGGCGCGACTTCTTGAAATTCTCCAGCACGACCGCGGCCGGCGTGGCGGCGGGGACGACGACGATCGATCTGGCCCCCGTCGAGGCGGCGGCGACCACGCTGAAGCTCACGGAGGCCAAGGCCTTCGCCGGCGTATGTCCCTACTGCGCGGTCGGCTGCGGCCAGCTGATCTACGCCAAGGGCGACAAGATCATCGACATCGAGGGCAACCCCGACACGCCGCACACGCTGGGGCGGCTCTGCCCCAAGGGGGCGGCGACCATCCAGCTCTCCAACAACCCGCTGCGGCCGACCAAGGCGCTCTACCGCGCCGCGGGATCGGACCGGTGGGAAGAGAAGCCACTGGAGTGGATGCACGAGCAGATCGCCAAGCGGTACTACGACACCCGCGAGAAGCACTTCATCGAGAAGGAGAAGGACAAGGACGGCAACGTCGTCACCGTCAATCGCCTGGAGACGATCGCCTCGCTCGGCTCGGCCTGCATCGACAACGAGGAGTGCTATCTCCTCAGCAAGCTGAACCGGACGCTGGGGATCGTCTACCACGAGCATCAGGCCCGAGTCTGACACTCCGCCACGGTCCCAGCTTTGGGGACCACGTTCGGTCGCGGGGCGATGACGACGAACCTGATCGACATCCAGAACTCGGATGTCATCATGGCGACCTCCAACATGGCCGAGAATCACCCGGTCGGGTTCCAGTGGGTGATGAAGGCCAAGGAGCGCGGGGCCAAGCTGATCCACGTCGACCCGCGCTACACGCGCACCAGCGCGGCCGCCGACATGCACGTGCCGCTGCGCTCGGGCACCAACATCGTGTTCTTCGGCGGGCTCATCCGCTACGCCATCGAGAAGAACCTCTACTTCAAGGACTACGTCGTCCACTACACGAATGCCTCCTTCCTGATCGACCCGGAGTTCAAGACCCCGACCGACCTCGACGGCCTGTTCACCGGCTTCGATCCGGCCAAGAAGAGCTACGACCGCTCCACCTGGAAGTACCAGGTGGACGGTGAGGGCAATCCCAAGCGCGATCTGACGCTGCGCGACCCCAACAGCGTCTTCCAGCTCCTGCGGCGGCACTACGGCCGCTACACCCTCGAGATGGTCGAGAAGGTGTGCGGCATTCCGCGGGCGAAGTTCGAGGAGATGGCGCAGCTCTACTGCAGCACCTCCGGCCCGGAGAAGACCGGGTCCATCACGTACGCGCTGAACCTCACCCAGCACACCAACGGCGTGGAGAACATCCGCTCGCTCTGCATGCTGCAGCTCCTGCTCGGCAACATCGGACGGCCGGGCGGTGGCGTCGTCGCCCTCCGCGGCCACGCCAACGTGCAGGGCGCGACGGACCTCGAGCTGCTCTACCACGAGCTGCCGGGCTACCTGGCGATGCCGCTGCGCGACCCGCATCCGGACCTCAAGACGTACCTCGAGAAGGAGACGCCCAAGGGCGGGTTCTGGACGAACAAACCGAAATTCATGATCAGCCTGCTCAAGGCGTTCTACGGCGACGCCGCGACGAAGGACAACGAGTTCGGCTATCAGTGGCTGCCCAAGCGCGCGTCCGCCGACGCCTACAGCCACCAGCACATCTTCGCGGACATGTACGCGGGCAAGATCAAGGGCTTCTTCGCGGACGGGCAGAACCCGGCCGTGGGCGGTCCCAACGCCAAGCTCGCGCGGGCGGCCATGCAGCGCCTCGACTGGCTGGTCGTCGTCGACATCTTCCTCACCGAGACGGCGGAAGTCTGGAAGACCCCGGGCACCGAGACCAAGGACGTGAAGACCGAGGTGTTCTTCATCCCGGCCGCGCCGGCCGCCGAGAAGGACGGCAGCCTCACCAACACGATGCGGCTGATCCAGTGGCACGAGAAGGCCGTGGATCCGCCGGGCGACGTGCAAACGGACGCGCAGTTCATCTGCACGCTGGCCCACCGCCTCCAGAAGATGTACGCGAACAGCAAGAAGGAGCGCGACAAGGGATTTCGCGCCGCCAACTTCACGTACGGCGCCAAGCCCGATCACCCGGAGATGGTGGAGGTCCTCAAGGAGATCAACGGCGTCGCGACCGAGGAGATCACCGACAAGGAAGGCAAGGTCCTCTACAAGAAGGGCCAGCCGATCAACTCGTTCGCGCAGCTCAGCGACGAGGGCAAGACGACGTCGGGCTGCTGGATCTACACGGGCGTCACCGTCGAGAGCCCGGACGGCACGCTGGTCAACAAGGCGGCCTCGCGCAAGCCGGCCGACGACAAGGACTACCTCGGCCACGGCTGGGGCTTCGCGTGGCCGGCCAACCGGCGCATCCTGTACAACCGCGCCTCGGCCGACCTCGCCGGCAAGCCGTGGAGCGAGAAGAAGAAGCTGATCTGGTGGGACCCGAAGGCGCCGGGGGCCAAGCCCGAGGACAAGCCGGGCAAGTGGGTCGGCCTCGACGTGCCGGACTTCAACGCCTTCCTGGCGCCCGACGCCAAGAATGGCGACAAGCCGTTCATCATGCGCACCGACCTCGTCGGCGGGTTCTTCGGTCCGCTCAACGACGGGCCGTTCCCCGAGCACTACGAGCCGATCGAGTCGCCGACGAGAAATCTGCTGTCCAAGCAGCAGAGCAACCCGGTGGCGAAGATCTGGAAGGTGCCGGACCAGAAGAACGAGCTGGCGCCGGTCGGCTCCAAGGATTATCCGTACGTCATCACGACGTACCGTCTCACCGAGCACCACCTGTCCGGCGTCATGTCGCGGTACCTGCCGATGCTGGCCGAGCTGCACTACGCGCACTTCGCCGAGATCAGCCACGAGCTGGCCAAGGAGCTCGGCATCGCCAACGGCGACATGGTCACCGTCAGCAGCCCGCGCGGGAAGATCCACGTGAAGGCGATGGTGACGAGCCGGCTGACGCCGTTCAAGATCGACGGCAAGACCGTGCACCAGATCGGCGTGCCGTGGCACTGGGGGTGGAAGGGCGTCGACCAGCTGCCCGGCAGCAAGGGCGACATCACCAACGATCTGTCCGCGACCGTCGGCGACCCCAACGTCTACATCCAGGAGACGAAAGCCTTCGTCTGCAATGTGAAGAAGGGGGTGGTGTAGCCATGGCGCGCACGCTGGCGATGTTCACCGACACGTCCCTGTGCATCGGCTGTCGCGCGTGCCAGGTGGCGTGCAAGCAGTGGAACGAGCTCGGGCTCGAGCAGCCCGACTGGACCGGCACGTACCAGAACCACACGCACTTCACCGACAAGACGTTCCGCCTCGTGCGGTTCATCGAGGAGCCAGGGGCCAAGCCGAATGGTGACCTCGCCTGGCTGCTCATGTCCGATGTCTGCAAGCACTGCGCTGACGCCGGCTGCCTGAACGCCTGCCCGACCGGGGCCATCTACCGGACGGAGCACGGCACCGTCAACATCAACCAGGACGTGTGCAACGGGTGTCGCTACTGCATCTCCGCGTGCCCGTTCGGCGTCGTGTCGTTCAACGAGACGACGGGCACCGCGAAGAAGTGCACGTTCTGCAACGACCGCATCCACAACGGCCTCGGCCCCGCCTGCGCCAAGGCGTGCCCGACCGAGTCCATCCAGTTCGGCTTCCGTGACGAGCTGGTCGCCAGGGCGAACAAGCGGGTGGAGACGCTCAAGGGGATGGGCTTCAAGAACGCCCAGCTCTACGGCGCCGACTCCGGCGGATTCCTGGGCGGCCTGAACGCGTTCTTCCTGTTGCTGGCCAAGCCCGCGACCTACGGGCTGCCCGACAACCCGAAGCTGCCCCAGAAGAACCTGCTCGCCGACTCGCTGCTGTCCATCGGCTCCGCGCTCCTCGTCGGGATCGGCGCCCTGGTCGCCTTCCGCGGCCGCGGGGCGGGGAAGGGGGACTAGCGCATGTCTCTCCTGCAGTCTCCGCACTGGCCGTTCCTGATCGACGTCTACTTCTTCCTGGGTGGACTCGCCGGCGGCGCCTTCGTCATCGCCACCGTCGCCAACCTGCTCGACGCCGCGCGCTACCGCAGCGTGGTCCGCGTCGGCTATTACCTGGCGCTGGTCGCGCTGCTGCCGTGCCCGATCATCCTGATCGTGGACCTCGGGGTGCCGGCGCGCTTCATGAACATGGTCCTGAGCTTCAACCCGTTGTCGCCGATGAGCATGGGCGCGTGGGCGCTGCTGGGCTTCTCGGCGTGCGCGTTCTTCGCCGCGCTCTTCACGTTCCTCGAGGACGCCGGCAGGGCCCGCAATCTCTCGGGGCCCAAGGTGATCGTGGGCGTGATCGGCGGCTTCTTCGGCTTCTTCCTCGCCGCCTATCCGGGCGTGTTGATCGGCGCCACCGCGCGGCCGCTGTGGATCGAGGGCCACGCGCTGGGCGCGCTCTTCCTCGCCGTCGGCGCCTCCACGGGCGCCGCGGCCATCGCGCTCATCCTCCTGGCCGTCGGCCGGCGCGCGCGGCACGAGATCGCAGCCGTGCGCGCCATGACCGTGCTGGCCCTGCTCATCCAGCTCCTGTCCGTGGCCATCTTCCTGGCGTCCGTGCAGATGTCGGGGCGGCCGGCGTCGGTGGCCGCGCTCGACGGCCTCACCAGTGGACGCTTCAAGATGATGTTCTGGGTGGGCGCCATCAGCGTCGGCTCGGTGCTTCCGCTCGCGCTCGGCCTCGTCGATCTGCGCCGGCGCTCGGCCGCCCTCACCGCGCTGACCTCCGTGCTGGTGCTGGTCGGCGGCTTCCTCGTCAAGTACGTGATCATGGCGGCGGGCCAGGCCTGAGCCGCCTCTGCTGCGCGAGACGCAAGGGGCCCTTCGGGGCCCCTTGCTGTCTCACCCCATGAGAGCCATTTCACCGCTCGGCTCGCGCCGCGGCGCCGCTCGCCTCGCACTGCCATGATCGACCTGCGCGATCCATGGCGCGATCTGCTCGCGCGGCGCCGCGCGCTGGCCCCGAGCCTCGCGCCCTACGGCGAGATGCTCGAGCGCTGGGCGGCGTGGACTCCGTCGCGGCGGACGCCGGGCTGGTCGGCGCCGCGCTGCCGCGAGAGCTGGTCGCGCGGCGTGCCGCTGACGGCCGAGACGCCGCCGCCGCTCGACGCCGGCCATCTCGAAGATCTGCTCGGCGCCGCCATGGAAGAGGTCGCCGCCGTCGATCCAGCGCGCGCCCCCGCGCTGCAGCGTCTGGCCGGCGCGTGGGATGCGGGCGCGATCGGGCCCGACGCGCTCCTGCCGCGCCATGACGGAATCGGCGACGGCCGCGTGGAGACCGCGACCGGCCTGGACGCCGGCGCCGTGGCATTCCTCGCCTACGCGACGCTGCGACCCGTGCTGGACGCCTGGCTCGCGCCGGCGCGGCCGCACTTCGCGGAGGTCGAGTGGGGACGCGGCGTGTGCCCGTTCTGCGGCGCGCCGCCGGGCTTCGTCGACGTCGTCGAAGGCGGCCACCGTCGTCTCGCATGTCACTTCTGCGGGGGCGCCTGGGGCTTTGCGAAGCTGCGCTGCCCGCTGTGCGGCGTCGAAGGCACCAAGGACCTCCATCGCCTGCAGGCCGAGGGCGAGGACGCCGGCTACGTGATCACCGGCTGTCGCGGCTGCCGTGGCTACCTCAAGGAGCTCGATCGTCGCGAGCGCTGGAACGGCGGTCCGCCGCTGCTGGAGGACTGGGCCTCGCCCCACCTCGACGTCGTCGCCCGCCGCGAGGGGTTTCGTAAGGCGCTGCCGGCTCTGCTGGACCTCGCCCGGGCTTCCTGATCCCGCTCAAACGCATCGGGAATGTGGTAAACTCCCGGTGCGATTGATCTTTTAGCCGTCATGCACCCGCACCTACAGAACATCGCGATCATCGCTTACGTCTGCGCCATGGGACTGGCGCTGGCGCACCTCGTCCAGCGTCAGGCGCTCGTTCATCGTCTCGCTCTGCTCGCCACGCTGGTCGGCTGGATCGCCCACACCCTGGCGCTCGTGGTCCTCGCCATCGAGATCGGCGGCCCGCCGCTCGGCACGCTGCCGCACGCCGTGTCCGTGGTCGTCTGGGTCGTCGTGCTGCTCGAGATGCTGGTCGAGCGGCAATCGGGCGTGACGGTGCTCGGTGCGTTCGTGATGCCGGTGGTCGTCGTCCTGAGCCTCAGGTCCTCGGTGGCGCGGCCGGTCACGCTGGCGCCGGTGCTCGGCAACGCGTGGATCTGGATTCACATCGCGCTCGCGCTCGTGGGCATCGCGGCCTTCGTTCTCAACTTCGCGGGCGCGATCATGTACCTGCTCCAGGAGCGCCAGATCCGCCACAAGCGGCCGGGCCGCTTCTATCACCGCCTGCCGCCGCTGCAGACGCTCGATCGCTGGACGTATCGCACGCTCGCGCTCGGCTTTCCGTTCCTCACCACGGGGCTGATCCTCGGTGCCGTGTGGGCGCGCACCGCGTGGGGCAGCGTCTTCGCCTTCGACCCGCTCGCGTTTTTCTCGCTGGTGGCCTGGGTGATCTACGCCGGCACGCTCGCCGGCCGCGCCGCCGGCGGCTGGCACGGGCGGCGCGCCGCGTACTTCGCGATCATCGGCTTCGCGGCGCTGGTGGTCACGCTCGGCGCCGGGCTCTTCCTGCCCGGACGGCACGGAGCCTGATGCCGCTCTTCGCCGCCGGCATCAGCCACAAGAACGCGCCGCTGGCGCTGCGTGAGCAGCTCGCCGCCGACGAGGACAAGGTTCGTGAGATCCTGCGCGACCTCGTGGGCGGCGGCATGCTGCGCGAGGCCGTGATCCTCTCCACCTGCAACCGCGTGGAGGTCTATGGCGTCGCCGACGTGCCGGGCGAGGCGCGCGCGATCGCCTTCCGCCACCTGTGCCGCCAGCGCGGCGTGCAGAGCGCGAGCGTCGAGGGGCTCCTCTACACGCACGCGGAGGAGGAGGCCATCCGCCACGCCTTCCGCGTCGCCGCGAGCCTCGACTCGATGATGATCGGCGAGCCGCAGATCCTCGGCCAGGTGAAGGACGCCTTCGCGCTCGCGCAGGGCTGCGAGGCGGTCGGGCCCGCGCTGCACACGCTCTTCACCCAGGCGTTCGCCGTCGCCAAGCGCGTGCGCACGGAGACGGAGATCGCCCGCCACGCCGTCTCCGTCTCGTTCGCCGCCGTCGAGCTGGCCAAGAAGATCTTCGCGAAGCTGGCGGGGCGGGCCGTGCTGCTGCTGGGCGCCGGCAAGATGAGCGAGCTGGCCGCCAAGCACCTCGTCGAGCAGGGCGCGTTCCCGATCTACGTCGTGAACCGCACGTGGGCCCGCGCCCAGGAGCTGGCGCGCGCGCTGTCGGGCACGGCGGTGCCGTTCGAAGAGATGGGGACGGCCCTGGCCGCCGTGGACATCGTGATCACGTCCACGGGCGCGCCGGCGGCCATCGTCACGCGGGACATGGTCGCGCGCGTCGTCCGCGGCCGCGGGACGCGTCCGCTCTTCTTCATCGACATCGCGGTGCCGCGCGACGTCGAGCCCGGCGTCGACGCGCTGCCGGGCGTGTATCGCTACGACATCGACGACCTCCAGCAGGTGGTCGACGCGAACATCCGCGAGCGGCTGCGCGAGGCGCAGCGCGCGGAGGCGCTCGTCGAGCGCGAGGTGGCGAAGTTTCGCGCACGCTTGGGCGACGTGGAAGTCATCCCGACCATCGTGTCGCTGCGTGAGCGCCTGGAGGAGATCCGTGCCGGCGAGGTGCGCAAGACCCTGGCGCGGCTGCCCGACGCCTCGCCGGAGACGCGTGACGCTCTCGAGGCGCTGTCGGCGGGGATCGTGAACAAGATTCTGCACGCCCCGATCACCAAGCTGCGCGAGTCGTCGCGGGCCGGGGCGCACCGCTCGTGGCTTGCGCTCGTGCACGAGCTGTTCGGCCTGGGGCGGCGCTCGTGATCCGGCTGGCGACGCGCGGGAGCGCGCTGGCGCTGGCCCAGGCGCGCGCCGTCGCCGACCGGCTGGAGGCCGGCGGCGTGCGCGTGGAGGTCGTCCCCATGCGCACGGAGGGCGACCGCCGGGCCGAGGCGCGGCTGGCCGCCATCGGTGGCAAGGGCCTGTTCGTGCGTGAGATCGAGGACGCGCTGCTGCGTGGCGACGCCGACGTGGCCGTGCACAGCCTCAAGGACCTGCCGGCCGATCTGCCGTGCGGCCTGAGCCTCGCGGTGTTTCCCGAGCGCGAGGACCCGCGTGACGTCCTGGTCACGCGCGAGGCGGGGGGCCTCGAGACGCTCCCGCGCGGCGCGCGGGTCGGCACGTCGAGCCCGCGCCGTCGCGCGATCGCGCTGTCGCTGCGTCCCGATCTCGGCGTGGAGCCGATCCGCGGCAACGTCGACACACGGCTGGCCAAGCTCCAGACGGGCGAATGGGGCGCCGTCCTGCTCGCGGCGGCGGGGCTGCGGCGCCTCGGCCTCGAGCCGCGCCACGCGACGCTGCTGGCGCCCGAGGTGTTCGTGCCCGCGGTGGGGCAGGGGGTGCTCGGCGTCCAGGCGCGCGCCGACGACGCGGCGACGCTGGCCGCGCTGCGTCCGCTCGATCACGCGGCCACGCGCGCCTGCGCGCTGGCCGAGCGCGCGTTCCTGGCTCGACTCGGCGCCTCGTGCGTGACGCCGATGGCCGCTCACGCGCGTCTCACCGACGGACGACTGGTCGTGCACGCTCTCGTGGCGAGCGAGGACGGGTGCCGGGTCCTGCGCGAGCGCGGGGAGGGCGCGGCCGCCGAGGCGGAGAACCTCGGGCGCGCCGTGGCCGACGCGTTGCTCGCACGCGGCGCCGCCGGCGTGACCGCACTGCGGCCGGCGGAGGTGAGCGGTGGACGCTGATCGCGGCGCGCCGCCCCGCTCGTCCTCCCGCGCGGCGTCGCAGCAGCAGGCGCGTCCGCTGGAAGGCCGTACGATCGTGGTGACGCGCGCCGCCGCCCAGGCGCAGCGCTTCACGCAGCTTCTCGAGGCGGCCGGCGCGCGCGTGATCGAGGCGCCGGCGATCGTCATCGGGCCGCCCGCCTCGTGGGAGCCGCTCGACGCCGCGCTCCGCGCGCTGTCGACGTTCAGCTGGCTCGTCTTCACCAGCGTCAACGGCGTCACCATGGTGGATCGGCGGCTGTCGGCGCTCGGGCTCGCGTGGTCGGGCCTGACCGGCCGGCGCGTGGCGGCGATCGGGCCCGCGACCGCCGACGCTCTCCGGGAGCACGGTGTGCGCGTCGACGTGGTGCCGGCGGAGTACCGCGCGGAGGGCCTCGTCGAGCGCCTGCGCGGCCTGTTGGGCCGCGGCGATCGCGTGCTCCTGCCGCGCGCGGCGCAGACGCGCGACGTGCTGGTGACCTCGTTGCGCGCCCTTGGTGTGGACGTGGTCGAGGTGCCGGCGTACGCCACGCGCCGCGCGGAGGGCAACACCGCCCGGCTGGGCGAGGCCCTGAGCGCCGGCGCCGTGGACGCGGTAACCTTCACGTCGTCGTCCACCGCGCGAAACTTCGCCGAGACGTTCAGCGACGCCGAGCGGCGGGGGTGGCGCGGTCGCGTGGCCGTCGCCTCGATCGGGCCCATCACGGCGGCCACCGCCGCCGAGTACGGGCTGGCCACCGACATCATGCCCGCCGAGTACACGATCCCCGCCCTCGCGCGGGCGATCATCGAGTGGTTCGCGCGGATCCCGAAGCGCCCCGGCCCGCGGGGCAGGAGGAGCGACTGATGGCCCACGGCATGTTCCGCCCGCGTCGGCTGCGCGAGAAGCCGCTGTTGCGCAAGCTCGTGCGCGAGACGGCGCTGTCGGTCGACGACTTCGTCTACCCGCTGTTCGTCGTGCACGGCCGAGGCGTGCGCGAGCCGATCGCGCCGATGCCGGGCCAGCACCGCTTCTCGGTGGACGAGCTGGTCAAGGAGTGCAAGGACGCCGCCGGCATGGGCATCCCCGGCGTGCTTCTCTTCGGCATCCCGTCGGAGAAGGACCCGCGCGGCTCGGAGGCGTACGCCGATGACGGCATCGTCCAGCAGGCGGTGCGCGCCGTGAAGGACACGGTGCCCGACCTCCTCGTCATCACCGACGTGTGCCTGTGCGAGTACACGAGCCACGGCCACTGCGGCGTGGTCGAGGACGGCGCCGTGCGCAACGACCCGACGCTGGAGCTGCTCGCGCGCACCGCCGTCTCGCACGCGGACGCCGGCGCCGACATGGTCGCGCCCTCGGACATGATGGACGGGCGCGTGGGCGCGATCCGCGAGGCGCTCGACGAGTCGTCGTTCGCCGAGACGCCGATCATGGCCTACTCGGCGAAGTACGCGTCGTGCTTCTTCGAGCCGTTCCGCGCCGCCGCCGAATCGACGCCGCAGTTCGGGGACCGGCGCTCGTACCAGATGGATCCGGCCAACACGCAGGAGGCGATGCGCGAGATCGCCCTGGACCTGGACGAGGGTGCGGACATCGTCATGGTCAAGCCCGCGCTGCCCTACCTCGATGTGATCTCGCGCGCGAAGCTCGAGTTCGGTGTGCCGCTGGCCGCCTACTCGGTGTCCGGCGAGTACGCGATGATCCGCGCCGCCGGCCAGCTCGGCTGGCTCGACGAGGAGCGCGCGATGCTCGAGGCGCTGACCGGGATCCGCCGCGCCGGCGCCGACATCGTCATCACCTACTTCGCGCGGCAGGCGGCGCGGCTGCTCGAGCGCGGCCTCGGCGCGCGGTGAGGACGCGCGGATGAGGATCTCGGCCAAGGGCGAGTACGCGATCAAGGCGATGCTCGACCTGGCGCTCCAGCGCGAGCGCGGGCTGATCCCCATCCAGGAGATCGCCGAGCGGCAGGCGATCCCGCAGCGTTACCTCGAGCAGGTGCTCCTGTCGCTCAAGCGCGCCGGGCTCCTGACCTCCAAGCGCGGCTCGACGGGCGGCTATCATCTGACCCGCGACCCCGAGGACATCACGGTCGGGGCCGTGCTGCGCGCCGTCGAGGGCACGCGCGCCGCCTTCCAGGCCGGCGCCTCCGTCGACCTCGCGGACCTGTGGCTGGAGATCTCCGAGGCGGTGTCGAAGGTGGTGGATCGCGTGACCTTCGGTGAACTGGTCGCGCGGGCGCGGGAGCGCCGCAGCCGCGCGCGGCCGATGTATCACATCTAATGGAAAGACCCATGACGATCCATGATTCCGTGTTGGAGCTGATCGGCGGCACCCCGCTCGTGCGCCTGCGACGGCTGCCCAAGCCGGGCGGGGCGGTGGTGGCGGCCAAGGTGGAGTCGCGCAATCCCGGCGGCAGCGTGAAGGACCGGATCGCGCTCGCCATGGTCGAGGACGCCGAGCGGACGGGCGCGCTGAAGCCCGGCGGCATCATCGTCGAGCCGACGAGCGGCAACACGGGTATCGGGCTGGCGATGGTGGCCGCCGTGAAGGGCTACCGCCTGATCCTCACGATGCCGGAGGACATGAGCGTCGAGCGCCAGCGATTGCTCGCGCGCTTCGGCGCCGAGATCCACCTCACCCCGGCCATCGAGGGCATGTCGGGCGCGGTGTTCGCGGCCGAGGAGCTGGTGCGCGAGCACCCGGGCTACTTCATGCCGCAGCAGTTCCTGAACCCCGCCAACCCGGCCGTGCACCGTCGCACGACGGCGCTCGAGATCCTGGGCTCGGTCGGGGGCCGCCTCGACGCCTTCGTCGCCGGCGTCGGGACCGGCGGCACGCTCACCGGGGTGGGGGAAGTCCTCAAGGAGAAGATGCCCGGCGTCCTCGTGGTCGCCGTCGAGCCGGCGAAGTCGCCGGTGCTCGCGGGCGGCAAGCCGCGGCCGCACGGGATCCAGGGCATCGGCGCCTCCTTCGTGCCCGGCGTGTTGAACCGCGCGATCATCGATCGCATCGTGGCGGTGAAGGACGAGGACGCGACGGCGTGGGCGCGCCGGCTGACGCGCGAGGAAGGCCTGCTGGCCGGGATCTCCGCCGGCGCCGCGGTGTGGGCGGCGTGCGAGGTCGCGGCCGCCATGCGACCCGACCAGCTCGTCCTCACCGTGCTGCCCGACACCGGCGAGCGCTACCTGAGTCTCGGTTAGGAGGTCCGCGCCGATCATGGCCGTCACCGTGTACATCCCCACGCCGTTCCGCCGCGCCACCGGGAATCGCGATCGCGTCGAGGTGCGCGCGAAGGACGTCCGCGCGATGCTCGACGAGCTGGAGGCCGCCCACGCCGGGCTCAAGGGGCTCGTGCGCGCCGATACCGGCGAGCTGCACCGCCACGTCACGATCTACGTGAACAGCGAGGCGATCGAGGGGCTCGGCACGCCGCTCAAGGACGGTGACGAGGTCGCGATCATTCCGGCCCTGGCCGGCGGCGCATGCTGATCACGCGGGAGGAGCTCGCCGCCATCACGCAGCAGGCGGTGGCCGAGTACCCGAACGAGTGCTGCGGCGTGATCCTCGTGCGCGGCGCCGAGCGCCGGCACGTGCCGTGCCGCAACGTGCAGGACCAGATGCATGCGCGGGACCCGATCACGTTCCCGCGCACCGCGCGCAACGCGTATTACATGGACCCGATCGACGCGCTCAGGCTGAACCGGCTGGCGGACGAAGGCTTCGCCTTCGCGGTGATCTACCACTCGCACCCGAATGCCGGCGCGTACTTCTCGGAGACCGATCGGGGCCAGGCGTTGATCAAGGGCGAGCCCGCGTACCCGGGCGCGGTGTACGTCGTCGTCTCCGTCGTGGGCCGCGAGGTGAAGGCGCTCGCCGCCTACCGGTGGAACGCCGAGCGCCGCGTGTTCGAGCGCGCCGACGCGGGCGACCTCGACCCGGCGGAGCCGGCGGTCTCCCGGCGCCTGCTGGCCGCCGCCGAGCGCCGCATCCCGGGCGGCGTCAACAGTCCGGTGCGCGCGTTCCGCTCCGTCGGCGGCGAGCCGCGCTTCATCGCGCGCGCCGAGGGCGCGCGACTCTGGGACGCCGACGGGCGCGCGTACCTCGACTTCGTCGGCTCGTGGGGGCCGCTCGTGCTCGGCCACGCGCCGCGCGCGGTGGTGGACGCGGTGACGGCGGCGGCGGCGGGCGGGACGAGCTACGGCGCGCCCACGCGACAGGAGATCGAGCTCGCCGAGGCGATCGTGGCCGCGTACCCGTCGATGGAGATGATGCGGCTCGTCTCCTCGGGCACGGAGGCGGCCATGAGCGCCATTCGCGTCGCGCGCGGCGCCACCGACCGGGACGTGCTCGTCAAGTTCGACGGCTGCTACCACGGCCACGCCGACAGCCTGCTCGTGAAGGCGGGCTCGGGCGGCGCAACCTTCGGCATCCCCGACAGCCGCGGAGTGCCGTCGGCGCTCGCCGCGCTGACGCTGACGCTGCCGTTCAACGACCTCGAGGCGGTGCGGGCGCTGTTCGCCGCGCGCGGCTCCGAGATCGCCGCGCTGATCGTGGAGCCCGTGGCCGGCAACATGGGCGTGGTGGCGCCGGCGCCGGGCTTCCTCGCCGGGCTCCGCGAGATCACCGCGCAGCACGGGGCGCTCCTGATCTTCGACGAGGTGATCACGGGGTTCCGCGTCGCCTACGGCGGCGCCCAGGAGCTCTACGGCGTGCGCCCCGACCTCACGTGCCTGGGCAAGATCATCGGCGGCGGACTGCCCGTGGGCGCCTACGGCGGGCGCCGCGACGTGATGGACCACGTGGCGCCGCTGGGCGGCGTGTACCAGGCGGGCACGCTGTCGGGCAACCCGCTCGCGGTGGCGGCCGGGCTCGCCACGCTGCGCGTGCTCGACGACCGCAAGGGCTACGCGCGGCTCGAGGCGCTCGGGGCCCGCCTGGAGCGCGGGCTGCGCGACGCCGCCGAGAAGGCCGGCGTCCCGTTCACGCTCAACCGTGTCGGCTCCATGCTCACGGGCTTCTTCTGCGCAGGCCCTGTGCGCGACTACGCGGATGCGAAGACCGCCGACACCGCCCGCTACGCGCGCTTCTACCACGGGATGCTCGATCGCGGCGTCTATCTGGCGCCCTCCCAGTTCGAGGCGGCGTTCGTCTCGCTCGCCCACGGCGAGGACGATGTCGATCACGCCGCGCGCGTTGCCGCCGACGCGATGGCCGCCGCCGTCTGACCGGCAAATCCGCTAGACGAACGCCGACGCCTCGTGTATATATTCACGAGCAATCCAGGCCGCTTCCCGGGAGGTCGTGCGACTGTCGATGACGAAGGCGGGCGTGGGCGTGCTGGGCGTCGTACTCCTGGCCGTCCTGATCTTCCTCGCCGTGTCGTCCTGGAGCCGCCAGCCGGCGGCCGCGAAGCCGTCGGCGCAGCCGATCAACTTTCCGCACAACACCCACGTGCAGACGTACAAGATCGACTGCCAGTACTGCCACGCCGACGCCCGTCGCTCGGAGTACGCGGGGCTGCCCTCGGTGCAGCGTTGCCTCGGTTGCCACAAGATCACCGCCGCCGACCGCCCGGAGATCCGGAAGCTGGCCGAGTACGGGGCCAAGGGTGAGCCCATCCCGTGGGCGCGCGTCTACAAGCTGCCCGAGTTCACGTACTTCCCGCACAAGGCCCACGTGCGCTTCGGAGTGACCTGCCAGACGTGTCACGGCGCCGTGCAGACGATGACCACGGTGTCGGCGCGCACGGGGCCGACGCTCACCAACGATCTGCTCAACGTGGCGGGATTCCGCGCGGCGCCGCCGCCGCTGTCGATGGGCTGGTGCATCGACTGCCATCGCGAGCAGAACGCGACGCGCAACGCCCGCGCGCCGCTGGACTGCATCGCGTGTCACCACTGATGCGTGGGCGTGCGAGCCGAAGCGGTTCGAGCGCTGAGGCGAGCCTGAGATGAGGCGAGCCTGAGATGGAGCCCATGAAACGCCGCGACTTCTTCAAGATCGTGGCCACGACCGGGGCGGCGGCCGCCACCGGCGGCTGCCAGCAGGCGACGGAGACGATCCTGCCGCTCGTCGTGCCCAACGAGCAGCTCGTGCCCGGGGTCGCCTCGTGGTTCGCCACCGTGTGCCGCGAGTGTCCGGCCGGCTGCGGCGTTCTCGCGCGCAACCGCGACGGCCGCGTCGTGAAGCTCGAGGGGAACCCCGACCACCCGGTGAATCGCGGTGGCCTCTGTATCCGGGGCCAGGCCGCGCTCCAGGGGCTCTACCATCCGGACCGCTTCGCCGGACCGCAGCGCCGTGAGGGCGCGATCTTCAAGGCACTCGGCTGGGACGACGCGCTCAAGGCGCTCGCCGAGCGGCTGAGCGCGGCCCGAGGCGCCGGCAAGGGGCGCGGCGTGGCCCTCGTCACGCAGCTCGAGACGGGTAGCCTGGGCGCGCTGATGGACCGCTTCACGCAGGCGCTGGGCACGCGCCCGCGCGTCGCCTTCGAGCCGTTCGGCCACGAGGCCATCCGCGCGGCCAACCGCGCCGCGTTCGGCCGCGACGCCGTGCCGTACTACGCCTTCGAGGACGCGCAGGTCATCCTGAACTTCGGCGCCGACTGGGTGGAGACGTGGATCAACAACGTCGCCTTGCCCTCGAGCTTCGCGCGGATGCACGCGTTCCGCGAGGGCCGAAGCGGCACCTACCTGCACGTCGAGCCGCGGCAGTCGCTGACGGCGGCGAACGCCGACCAGTGGGTGCGCAACGCGCCGGGCACCGAGCTGATGATCGTGGCCGCCATCCTGAAGCTGATCGTCGAGGAGGGGAAAGGCGCCGAGCGCGCGGTCGCGGCCGCCGTCGCGCAGGTGGACCCGAAGAAGGTTGCCGCCGAGAGCGGGCTGTCCTACGAGACGCTCGTCGGGCTGGCGAGCGCGCTCGCCCAGGGCAAGCCGAGCCTCGTCATCGCCGGCGGCGCCGCGGCGAGCGGGCCCGACGCGACGCTGGTGCAGTATGCCGTCTCGCTCCTCAACGCGGCCCTCGGCAACGTGGGCAAGACCGTGCGCTTCGGCCCGGACTGGGCGTACGGCAAAGCCACGCCGTACGCGGAGGTCGCGAAGCTGGTGCAGGCGATGGCGGCGGGCGAGATCGAGGTGCTGCTGCTCGGCCCCGGCGTCAACCCGGCCTTCACGCTCCCGGGCGGCCTCAAGGCCGCGGACGCCATCAAGAACGTCCCGTTCGTCGTCTCGTTCGCCAACCAGCCCGACGAGACGACGGCGCTCGCCCACTTGATCCTGCCGGACACCCACTGGCTCGAGTCGTGGGGGGATTACGCGCCGCGCGAGGGCGTGATCGGCCTCATGCAGCCGACGATGAAGCCGATCCGCGACGCGCGTCCGCTGGGCGACGTGCTCCTGAGCGTCGGCCGCGCCGTGCTTGGCACCGAGGAGGGCAAGGGGCCCCTGCCGTGGCCGGGCTTCGAGCCCTATCTGAAACAGACGTGGGAGCCGCTGGTGAAGGGGGATCTCGCCGCGGCCCAGCGCCAGGGCGGTGTGTGGCGCGACGTGCCCGCCGCGGCCGTCGTCAGCGCCCGGGCCACGGCCGTGGAGGCCGTGCCCGCGAAGCTCGAGGGCGACGCCGGCGGCTACGCGCTGCTCGCCTACCCGTCGCTGCGGATGTACGACGGCCGCGGCGCCTCGCGCGCCTGGCTGCAGGAGGCCCCCGATCCGATCACGTCGGTGGCGTGGGACGCCTGGGTGGAGATCGCGAGCGAGACCGCGAAGTCGCTCGGCATCGCGCGCGGCGACGTCGTGCGCGTGACGTCGCCCCACGGCGCGATCGAGCTGCCCGCGTACCCGACGCCGACCCTGCACCCCAAGGCGGTGGCGATCCCGATCGGCCATCGTTATGCGCGCTACCACGTGCCGCGCTACGTCGGCCCCCCGACGACGCCGCAGAATCCGGTGGCGCTGCTCTCCGGTGCGCCGGAGGCCCTCGGCGGCGGCGTGCAGTACCTCGGCGTGCGCGTGACCCTGGCGAAGACCGGCGCGCGCCGGCCGCTGGCCGTGCTGCAGGCGACGTTCGACCAGGACCATCGCGAGCTGGCGCGCCACGTCGAGCTGGGCGCGGCGCGCGAGCAGGCGCTGCGCGGCCGGACCGAGGCCCACGAGGTCGTCACGATGTACACGGGCCAGCGCTATCCCGGTTATCGCTGGGGCATGGCGGTGGACGTCGACGCGTGTGTCGGCTGCGGCGCCTGCGTGGTGGCGTGCATCGCGGAGAACAACGTGCCCGTCGTCGGTAAGGCGGAAGCGGCGTACGGGCGGCAGGTCCACTGGCTGCGCATCGAGCGCTGGCTCGAGGACGAGAAGCGGCCCGAGGCGCCGAACTTCTTCATGCCGATGTTCTGCCAGCATTGTGAAGTCGCGCCGTGCGAGCCCGTGTGTCCTGTGTTTGCGGCCTATCGAACCGAGGAAGGCCTCAATGGTCAGGTCTACAACCGTTGTGTCGGGACTCGATATTGCGGCAACAACTGCCCGTACCACGTGCGCCGGTTCAACTGGTACAACTACGACTTCCCCGAGCCGCTCGAGGTGCAGCTGAATCCGGACGTCACCGTGCGCCAGCTCGGCGTCATGGAAAAGTGCACGATGTGCATCCAGCGCATCATGGCGGGCAAGGACCACGCCCACCGCGACGAGAAGCGCGTCGTGCGTGACGGCGACATCGTCACCGCGTGCCAGCAGACCTGCCCGACGCGCGCGATCACGTTCGGCAACCTCAAGGACGACGGCAGCACGGTGTCGAAGCTCACGCACTCGCCGCGCGCGTACCAGGTGCTCGACGAGGTCGGGACCCGCCCCGGCGTGAGCTATCTGAAGAAGGTCGTCCGCGCCCAGGGCGGGCCCACGGACCGCCACGGCGCGGCGCCGCCGCCCAAGCCGGCCCCAGGAGGCTACCGGTGAGCGTCGCCGGCGAGCGCCACATACCCCCAGGGGGGGCACAAGCCGCGACGCCGAGCTACGGCGACGTCAACCGCGACGTCCTGGCCACGCTGCGGCCGCCCGGCAACCTCTACTTCGCCTGGATGTGCATCGTCGGCCTGCTGCTGACGTGCTTCTTCCTCGCCTGGGGCTACCAGATCTTCGCCGGCATGGGCACCGCCGGCAAGCGTACGCCGCAGATGTGGGCGATGTACATCACGAGCTTCGTGTTCTGGATCGGCATCGGTCACGCCGGCACGCTGATCTCGGCCGTCCTCTACCTGTTCCGCGCGCGCTGGCGCACCTCGATCTATCGCGCCGCGGAGGCGATGACGATCTTCGCGGTCATGACCGCCGGCTTGTTCCCGCTGATCCATGCGGGCCGCATGTGGTTCGCGTACTTCCTGCTGCCGTACCCGAACCAGCGCTACCTCTGGCCGAACTTCAAGTCGCCGCTCGTGTGGGACGTGTTCGCGATCTCCACGTACCTGTCGATCAGCACCGTGTTCTTCATCGTCGGCCTCATCCCCGATATCGCGGCGGTGCGCGACGGCTCCGTGGGCTGGCGGCGGCGCATCTACGCCATGCTGGCGCTCGGCTGGGAGGGTTCCGACAGTCAGTGGCGGCACTACCGCCGGGCCTACGGCCTGCTCGCCGCCCTCGCGACGCCCCTCGTGCTCTCGGTGCACAGCGTGGTGTCGTGGGACTTCGCGATGGCGCTCGTTCCCGGCTGGCACTCGACGCTCTTCGCGCCCTTCTTCGTCGACGGCGCCATCTTCTCGGGCTTTGCCATGGTGCTCGTGCTGGTACTGCCCATGCGCTACTTCTTCAACCTGAACGCCTACGTCACCGCGCGGCATCTCGACATGATGGCCAAGTTGATCCTCGTCACCGGTCTCGTGCTCACGTACTTCTACGTGTGCGAGCTGTTCACGTCGTGGTACAGCGGCGAGCACATCGAGAAAGCGTCGCTGTTCTGGAGGCTGACGAGCTCGTACGCGTGGGCGCTCTTCACGATGTACTTCTGCAACTGCGTGTCGCCGCTGATCCTCTTCTGGAAGAAGGCGCGCACGAGCCCGGTGATCCTCTACGTCGTCTCGATCCTCGTGCTGATCGGCATGTGGTTCGAGCGCTTCAACATCATCGTTCCGTCGCTGGGCCACGACTTCTACCCGTACACGTGGGGCATCTACGTGCCGACGGTGACGGACTCCACGATCGTCATCGGCAGCTTCGCGTGGTTCTTCCTCCTGTTCCTCGGGTTCATCAAGGTGATGCCCTCGCTGTCGGTCGTCGAGGTGAAGGAGACCCTGCCACCCCCGATGAAGGAAGCGGCGCATGGCGGCCACCACTGAGACCGTCCTCGGCGTCTTCGCCCACGTGGACACGACGGTCCGCGCGCTGGAGGAGCTGCGCGCGAAGGGCTACCACGACCTCACCGTGTACACGCCGGTGCCGGTGCACGAGATCGAGGACGTGCTGGAGCGTGACCGGCCGGTGAGCCGGGTGCGGATCTTCACGCTGCTGGGTGGTCTGCTGGGGCTCGCGTCGGCGTGGATCCTCACCGCGTGGACGTCGCTCCAGTGGGGCCACTACGTCGGCGGCAAACCGCCGATCGGCTTGCCCGTGAGCCCACCGTACGTCGTCATCATGTTCGAGATGATGGTGCTCTTCGGCGGCATCGCGACGGTGATCGGCATGGTCGTGCTGGGGCGGCTGCCGCGCCTGCGGACCTCGCCGAGCTTCGACCGGCGCTTCACCAACGACCGCTTCGGGGTGGCCGTGCACTGCGCGCCCGCGCGGAGCGCGTCGGTGCGCGACATCCTCCGCGCCGCCGGCGCCGACGAGGTGCGCGCGTGAAGTACGTCTTCCTCCTCGTGCTCCTGTGCATCGGCGGCGCCGCCGGCCTCATGGGCGCGATCATCGCGTACCGCTGGGTCCACGACATG
>Ga0137403_10002938_pt1 | contig 20603 bp, 19 predicted proteins | sample CZOMad2_1_16fung_FD_122057 | JGI IMG/M metagenome (GOLD analysis project Ga0137403, IMG submission 122057) | Vadose zone soil fungal communities from Angelo Coast Range Reserve, California, USA - CZOMad2_1_16fungal (Hybrid Assembly) | ecosystem: Environmental > Terrestrial > Soil > Vadose zone...
TCGGAATCCCTGCGCGTCCGCGGCGCGCGCACGCACAATCTGAAGAGCGTCAGCGTCGACATTCCCCACAACGAAATTACGGTCGTCACCGGCGTCAGCGGCTCCGGCAAATCCTCGCTCGCCTTTGACACCATTTACGCCGAAGGCCAGCGCCGCTACGTCGAATCCCTCTCAGCCTATGCGCGCCAGTTCCTCGAGCGCATGGAAAAGCCCGACGTCGATGACATCTCCGGCATCGCGCCCGCCGTCGCCATCCGCCAGAAAAACACCACGCGCAACCCGCGTTCCACCGTCGCCACGGCCACCGAAATCTACGACTACCTTCGTCTGCTCTACGCGCGCTGCGGCCAGACCTTCTGCATCAAATGCGGCGCCGAAGTAAAACGCGATTCGCCTGACGAAATCGCCGACCGCGTTTTCGCCCTCCCTGCAGGCCAGCGCTTTTACGTTCTCTACGAACTCGTCATCGCCCAACCTCAGCCCGCCGCGCCCTCCAAACGCCCACCCAGGAAAAAACTTCCCGAACTCCCGAAAGACGTTCTCCGTGCCACGCTCCTCGACCTGCAGCGCCGCGGCTTCAACCGTCTCGTGCAAGCCGGCAAAGTCCACGAATTTTCTTCGCCGGAAACTTTGCTCGACATCGATTTCGCCAAGCCCGTCCAAGTCCTGGTCGATCGTCTCTCCGTCAATCCCGAGTCCCGCTCGCGCCTCATCGACGCCATCGAAATCTGCTACCGCGAATCCCGCGGCGAAGCCATTCTCGAATTTCTTCCCGACGCCGCATCGCCTGCGCCGCACCGCCTCGTCTTCAACGAGCGCTTCGAATGCAAAAATGACGGCACTGTCTATCAGGTCCCCGAGCCGCGCCTCTTTTCCTTCAACAATCCCTACGGCGCGTGCCCCCGCTGCCAGGGTTTCGGCAACACCATCGACTTTGATTTAAACCTCGTCGTCCCCGATCCCAGCAAGACCCTCGACGAAGGCGCCATCGAACCCTGGACGAAGCCGCGCTTCCGCACCATCGTTATCGAATTAAAAAAGTGGGCCCGCGCGCGCGGCATTCCCACGAACGTTCCCTGGCGCCAACTCACCGCCGAACAGCGCCGCCTCGTCCTCGAAGGCGATCCCGAAAACGATTTTGACGGCGTCAAAGGTTTTTTCACGTGGCTCGAACGCAAAAAATATAAACTCCACGTCCGCGTTTTCCTGAGCCGTTATCGTGGTTACGCCACCTGCCCCGATTGCGGTGGCACGCGCCTTCGCGCCGAAGCCCGCGCCGTTCGCGTTGCAAACAAACCGATTACCGAAGTCTGCAAACTCACCGTCAAGGAAGCGCGTGTCTTTTTCTCTACGTTGCAGCTTACCGAAATGCAAAAAGCCGTCGCCGACAAAATCTTCGAAGAAGTTCGCAGCCGCCTCCAATTCCTCGACGAAGTCGGCCTCGACTACCTCGCCCTCGACCGTCTCACCTCCACCCTCTCCGGCGGCGAATCCCAGCGCATCCAACTCGCCACCTCTCTCGGCTCGCATCTCGTCGGCGCGCTTTACGTTCTCGACGAGCCGTCCATCGGCCTCCACCCGCGCGACACGCAGCGCCTGATCGACATCCTCAAATCCTTGCGCGACCTTGGCAACACCGTTCTCGTCGTCGAACACGACCCGGACACCATCAAAGCCGCCGGCCACATCATCGATCTTGGCCCCGGCGCAGGCGAACTCGGCGGCAAACTCCTCTTCGCCGGCGCTTACGCTGACATGCTCCACGATCAAAAGTCTCTCACCGGAAAATACCTCAGCGGCGAACTCCGCATTCCCGTTCCGAACGTCCGCCATAAGCCCAGCGGAAAATTCCTCCGCATCTTTGGCGCCGCGATGCACAACCTCAAGAATGTCGACCTCATGATTCCGCTGAACACGTTCACCGTTGTCACCGGCGTCAGCGGCTCCGGCAAATCCACTCTTGTCCACGACGTCCTCTTCCGCGCGCTCGCCGCAAAAAAGAATAACGCCAGCGAAAAAGAGTTCTGCGACCGCCTCGAAGGCGACCATCTAATCAAGGAAGTCGTCATCGTCGACCAGTCGCCCATCGGCCGCACGCCGCGTTCGAATCCCGCCACGTACATGAAAGCCTTCGACGCCATCCGAGAAGTTTTCGCTGATACGCCCGACGCCAAGCGTCGCGGCTACACCGCAGGCCATTTTTCTTTCAACGTTCCCGGCGGTCGCTGCGAAACCTGTCAGGGCGATGGCACCGTCACCGTCGAAATGCAATTCCTCGCTGACGTTGAGCTCATCTGCGAAGAGTGCCGCGGCACGCGCTACAAATCCGCCGTCCTCGAAGTTCACTATCACGGCAAAAGCGTTCACGACGTTCTCCAAATGACCGTCCGCGAAGCCCTGGCCTTTTTCGTCAACGTCCCGAAAGTCACCGCGAAACTCAAAGTGCTCAACGAAATCGGCCTCGGCTATCTCCGCCTCGGCCAATCCGGCACAACGCTTTCCGGCGGCGAAGCCCAGCGCCTCAAACTCGCCTCTCATCTCACGCGCACGGAAAACGCCGGCATCCTTTATATTCTCGACGAGCCCACTACCGGTCTTCACTTCGACGACATCGCCAAACTTCTCGCCGCGTTTCGAAAACTCCTCGAATCCGGCGCCTCTCTCCTCGTTATCGAGCACAATCTCGACGTCATCAAATCCGCCGACTGGCTCATCGACCTCGGCCCCGAAGGCGGCGACCAGGGCGGCAAAATCGTCGCCACCGGCACGCCCGAACAGGTCGCGCGCAACTCCCAATCCCACACCGGCCGCTACCTTGCCAAACTCCTCGGCGCAAACGGCAAGGCAAAGCCTCAGCCAAACGGCGCATCCAACGGTGGAGAGTCTTCCGCTAAGCTTTCTAACGGGAAGCCGAGTTTGCCCGCGAAACTATGATTCGTCGCTTCTGCTTCATTCTTTTCTTCACGCCATTTGCGGCCGCTGCACCGCTGCTCGCGCAATCCTCGTCAACTAAACCCGTAGCAAAATCTCCCGCACAAGGTACGCGCCGCGTCGTCAGCAATCCGCTCAACGATCTTCTCGAGCAAGCCCGCGCCGCCATCGAACGCAACGATTTTCAGGCCGCCCTCGCGCCGCTCCAAAAATTCCTCGCCGAAAAAGACGATTTCGCTTACGCCCACTTCCAACTCGGCTACGTCTACACCGCGCTTAAGCAACCCAAGGACGCGCGTGCCGAATACGAAAAAGCCATCGCTCTGGACCCAAAAATGTCCGAAGCCCAGCTTAATCTCGGCATTCTCTTGCTCGAATCCGATCCCGCCGCCGCCGTCGCGCCGCTCTCGAAAGTCGTCGAACTTCTCCCCACACAAACCCGTCCGCGCTTTCTCCTCGGCGCCGCGCAAGAACATTCCGGCGACTTCACTTCCGCCGCCAAATCGTTTGAAGCCGCCCTTGCCCTCGATCCAAAAGATCTGGACACCACGCTCCACCTCGCCCAGCTTTATTACAACCAAAAGCGCCCCGCCGACGCCGAAACAAAATTTCGCGCCGCCCTCGAACTTCAACCCGATCTTCCCGCCGCTCTCCTCGGCCTCGCCCAAAGTCTCGACATACAAAAGAAGCCCGACGCCACCGAGGCCTATCAGAATTATTTGAAAACACAGCCCAACGATCCCGCCGCAAAAGAACGTCTCGCGCGCTCCCTCGTCGCACAAAATCAATTTGACGCCGCCGAAGCCCTTCTCGGCCCCGATCAACCCGGCGTCACACCAACTCTCGATACGCTCAAACTTCGTGCCGACATTCAAATCGGACAAAAAAAATGGGACGCCGCGGCCGTAACCCTCAAACAAGCCGTCGCCCTCGCCCCGCAGGACGCCAAAATGCACGGCGGCCTCGGCCGCGTCTATATGCAGCTCCACGATTACAAGAACGCCGAACTCGAACTAAAAAACGCCGTCCGCCTCGACCAGAACAATCTCACTTACTGGAAAGATCTCAGCTCCACTTTTTATCTGGCAGGGAACTATCCTGGCACGCTCGCCGTTCTCGACGCCGTCGCCAAAGTCGAAAAACCTTCCGCCGGCACTTGGTTCATCCGCGCACTCTGCTACGATAAATTGCAGCAGACTCAGCCCGCCCTGGACGCCTACCAGAAATTTCTGGAACTCGACCGGGACAAAAATCCGGACCAGGTTTGGCAGGCGCAGCAGCGCAGCATCGTCCTGAAAAAGGTCTTGGAGAAAAAAAGATAGTGGCTCGGTTTGAATTTCGTGGATCGTGACGCAAAAACTCGAAATTCAAACCGAGCCATTACTGGACAAACGAGGTAACGGTCATGGGGACCGCGGCTCAAGCGCTCGGCGTTGCTCTTTCGCTGCTGATGACCATTGCTCCTGCGCGCACGGTCCATTCCGGCGAAACGCTCGAAGAATTGCAGCGCCGCTTCGACAACGAATCCGACGGAGTCAACAAAGCCAAAATGCTTCAGAAGCTCGGCGACGCGCAGTTTCTCCGTGAACGCGAAGCCGTTAGAGCCGGTGATTTTTCGACGGCCGGGCTCATCATGGAAAAATACCGCGACAACGTCCGCGCTGCCCTCGAAGCCGTAATAAAAGCTCATCCCGACGGCGAACGCCATCCCAACGGATACAAACAACTCGAAATGCACATCGAAGCCGGTCTCCGCGAAGTACAGGATCTGCTCACCGCCGCACCCGAGCCGTACCAGCCGCCGCTCGAAATCGTCAAAACCGACCTCCTCGCACTCGACAAAGAAACGCTCCACCGTCTTTTCCCGCGCCGTCCAGGCGAAAAACCTTTGCCGCCTAAGCCGTCTGCGGACGCTCCGCCCGCCGTCACACCGCCAAGTCAGGAGAAACAACCATGAAACACTTTCGCCGCATCTCCTTCGCTGTCTTCATCATTCTGTTCTCCATGGCAAGCGCCAACGCGCAAACCGTTAAAAAGGACTATCTCTCCGACTACGAAGCCGACAAGATTCGCGACGCCGAGACGCCCAACGAGCGCATCAAACTTTTTGTTCAATTCGCCGATGAACGACTCAAAAAATTCCAGTACGAACTCGACCACCCCTCCGCATCGCGCCACTCGGAAATGCTCAACTACCTCATGAACTCCTACATTGGCTGCGTGGACGATGCCAGCGACCTAATTCAGGAGGGAATTGAAAAACAGCAAAACGTTCGTGCCGGCGTCGATTTGATGGCCAACAAAGCCAAGGAATTTTTGGAAACGCTCAAGAAGATTTCTGCTGACGCCAAAGAAATTGATATTTATAAATTGAATTTGGATGACGCAATCGAAGGCACCCAGGACGCCGTCAATGACGCCGAGAAAGCGAAAAAGAGCGTTGCGCCTCCACCCACCCGCCGCAAGAATTAGTAGCGTAGCCACTTTTGGCTGCGCTCTTACGACCATGGTCGGTGCTAGGAGCACACAACTTTGACGGCCCGCCAAATGCAATTACACAGCTCTGCAGCTCAGCGCCTTCAGTCCCGGCACACTAAGAGAATTTGTCCGATGTGAAGCTTTTACTTCGCAGCATTTTTCCGCGAAAATAGAAATCGCAAATGGTTTCCGCGCAACGCCCAACGAAGAAATCTGGCCGCCTCTTACCAGGCGGCGCCGCTCTATTCCAGCGAATGTTCACGCGCCTCGGCTGCGAAGGCCGCCCGCCGCGCTTCCACGTCGAATTCTATCCCTACACGAATCTCGTCCTCACCATCCGCCGCCGCGAAGAAGCCGTCTTCGTCCGCTTCTCCGATCTCATGCGTCAATGCGCCTTGCCCGTCCTCGAAGGCGCCGCCGCACTCCTTCTCGCCCGCATCTATCGTCGTCGCGCCACCAAATCTCTCATCCAAGCCTATCTCGATTACGCCCGCTCCCAGCGCACCCGCCAGCGCATTCAACGCATGCGTCGTTCACGCGTCCGCCCTGCCGCCACCAACCCGCATGGTCTCCACTTCGACCTCTCTCCGATATTCGAATCGCTCAACCGGAAATTTTTCAGCGGCGCGCTCGCTCGCCCTCATCTCGGTTGGAGCGCTCGCTCGTGGCGCCGCCAATTCGGTTGCTACGATCCCGGCCCCAATCAAATCCTTCTCAATCGCCGCATGGATCATCCGCTCGTCCCGCAATTCGTCGTCGAATATGTCCTCTACCACGAAATGCTTCACGTCAAACATCCCACGCGCCGCGCTGGCTGTTCGCTCATCTCTCACTCCCGCGAATTCCGCGCCGAAGAAAAACTCTTCCCCCAATTCGAACGCGCCCGCCGCTTCCTCGACCGCCTCGCCCGTTAGTCCCTCTGCGTCCGTACTCGTCCTCACGCGCCTTCCGCCATCGCGTGAACGATCGAAGCCCACAGCGGCCGCAACTGCTCCATTTGTAACGCTGGCTTGTCCTGGAAGGGCTTCCAGCCGGCGAACCTCCGCCACACACCCGCCCGTTCCTGCAGGACTACTCTCGATGCGGCATTTTCTGCGTCAGTCTCAGGCCTTCTTTTTCCCAACTTCCGCCTGCAACTTCTCAATCTTCTTCAATATCTTTTCTTTATCTTCCGCGTGTGGATACAGCTCCAAATACCGTTTGTACGATTTGATCGCATCCCGCTTCATCCCCTTTTTCTCTTGCGCTTCTCCCAAATGTAAAAACGGCACCGCATACCCCGGCTTCGCGTCAATCGCATCCTGGAACCGGTCCATCGCCGCATCAATCTTTCCAATCCGCATGTAATATTGCCCAACTTCCAAATCCTTTTCCGCGCGCAACGGATCCCATTTCGGCTGATCTTCCGCATTCTTCGTCGCCGTATCCGTCTGCTTATTCGCTTTCGGCTTCGCCGGCTCATCCGACTGGCTTGCTTGCGCCCGCAACAAAGCGGTACCTGCAAAAAAAAGTGCCGCGAGCGTCACAATCTGAAGTGTGCCAATAGTTTTCATCGCCTTCATCGTTTTCGGATTCACTTTAGCATGAGCGAGGTTGTATGGAAGAGGCAGCGGTTGTTCCAGTTCGCGGTTTATAGCGGCAGCTTTGCGCCCCCGTCTTCATTCTTTTGGTTTTGACGTTTATTTTGTAACGCCGGCTTCCAGCCGGCTCTTCGATTTGTTTGAAGCGCCGCGCAGACCAACCACTGCCGAATCCAGCGCCATGTAGGGGCCGTCTTCTGAGACGGCCCTCCTCGCCAGAAAGCCGAGCACGCAGCACGAACACCCGAGGAACAATGATTTGAAGCGCCGTTACTTTAGGTTTCGCCAACTACTCCACCACTGCGCTCGCCGCAACTATGGCCGCCGCCATCGCAAGCTTGTGGTCCTTGTTCCACGGCGGTCCGATCGCCTTCCTCAACTTGACGAAGTGCGCATCGATGTCAGCAATGCGCAGCCTCTTGCTTGCCGCATCAAACACTTTCTTCGCGTCGTACCACTGCACGGCCCAACCGCGCGCCTCCGCTGCGGCGGCGAGCGCCTTGCGATACATCACCCAGTCGGCGACGTTCTGCGCCGTATAGTCCTTGATGCGCTCAGCAATGGTCGGTGGCAGCTCCGGACACTGGCGAAGTGCCACGCCGACAATGCGCCCGGGCACCGTCGCCGCGACGGCGTCCAGAACGAGCTTCGAATGCCTTTTCGCCGACGCCTCCACGCGCTCCACCAGCGCCACGGCCTCCTCAATCGGAAGCCCCTGCCCTTCGCTGTGATGCGGAATCTTTGGCAGACCTTCGTCCACCAATTCAACCCGACGACGATCGAGCAGCGTCCCGTCGCTCGCCACCGTCACCAGCACCGCCCAACCGCCGTGATCCGACACCCCGATAATCCCGTCCTTCTTCGACACGATGTTTCCTCCAGCACAAGTGCTTCGCGTCCTCTTTCAGTCGCCCAACAGCTCAACCCTCTTTGTAGTGGCGCAACTAGTTGCGCGCCTTTTGTTGGGCCGGCTTTCCGAAGCTGGCCTTCTTGGGATTTGATACGATGTCCGCATGCGCGTACCACTATGCCTTTTCGCTGCGCTGTTCTTGGCCCTCCCGGCCGAACGCAAGCAGGGAAATCCCCTTGATCATCTGCCTCCCAACTTCGAAGTCCTCACCCATTTCGGCGAACGTGCCGACATTTCACCTGATAATCTGCGCGTCGCTTTCATGGCGAAAAGCTTCGGCGATGCCATGGTAATCGATTTAAGCACTCGCGAAATTCGTTGCCTGACCTGCAATGTCCCCGCCGCCGCGTTCTTGCGGGTGATGCACCTGGTGACCGGCGACTATATCTTGATTGGTCCCGATCATTTCGAAAACATCCGTGTAAGCCGCGCCCGCGACAATGAACTTTGGTTTCTCGGCAAGGAGCGCGGATCGCGGCCCGTTAAGCTTGGTCAAAAAATGAGCGAAGGAACCGCGATCTCCAAAAAGTCTCTCAAAATTTCTTACTCGGAGACTTCCGAGCAAAACCCGGATTTGCCCCCCGAATCCTCCCGTCTGGTCGTCGCGGAACTCGATCTGTCACATGGATCACCGGCGCTGATCAACAAAAAAACCGTATATGAAAGCAAGGACCGCAGCTGCACTCTCGAAGCGCAGGATTTCTACGACGACGATAACAAAATGACGTTCACCTGCTATGAGCCGCACGGTCAAGCCTCGGTCATGGGCATCGACTTGCCCACTGGCGTGGTGACGAATTTCTCCAAAGCACCGGGCTCGTACAATGAGGTCGAGGGTATCTTTCCGGACGGTCTGTATACCGCCGTCGAAGCGGACCGTCAATGCGAACAGCTTGGCGGTACGCGCGGCTCCGGAAATATCGACATCTGGAAACTAAAACTCGACGGAACCGGAAAGGACTTCACTCGCCTTACTCATTTCAACGACTATGCAAACGGCAAAGCTTCAAATCCAGTCATCTCCACGGATGGCCGCTTCATGGCGTTCCAAGTTGCCAAGACCGACGACCCCGCAGGAGTCGGCTACGGCATCTTGCTCCTCCACTTCAAGCCTTAGCCCGCCCCTTGCCAGGTCGCATCCCATATGCCGACTCATCGTCCTTGCGTAGCGCCACGATGTCGGAGATTCCGGGCACCAGCCGGAACCTCGTGCCCTCTTTGTAGTGGCGCAACTCGTTGCGCCTGTGTAGGGGCCATCTTCCGAGATGGCCCTGACCGTTTTATTTCGTAACGCCGGCTTCCAGCCGGCCTTCTTGACTCTTCTGCCGTTTTTTCCCTGTAGGGGCCGTCTTCCGAGACGGCCCTTCCTGGGCCAGTCGTTTTCTCAATGTTCGCCGCGGAAATCTCCGGAACAGCAGCAGGAAATTTAATGCGCGGAATCCCATCACCAGCCCGCGGCTCGAACACCCAGAAACAGGAACACTAGTTTGACCGCAAAATTCATAACGCAAACGAGTAGGCTCTTCAACTAGACTTCCTATGTGGATCAGTCCGCTAAGCATCAACATTGGCCTGCATTAGAGAAGGATGACGCCGCTTTGCAAAAGGAGCTAATGAAACTCCTGTCTGCCCGCGTAACGGGAAATCCCTACAGCGCGGACGGCCAGTTTGCGGAAAGCATTGCGCTACTTCCGCCAGGACTCAGAGCTATGGCAGCTACGCACTGGCTAGACAAAAGTCTCACGCTCGACAGCATCACGTGGCACTTCGGCAACTTCGGCGAGCCGCGTTTGGTGGCCCATACAGAGATGGGACTTCATGAGTTGGGTTTGCATAACCTTGCTCAATGCTTTGTCGAAGCCAAGGAACTGATGCTACCCCTTTTGGCCCGGCGGACAGAAGCTGACGGCGATCCTTACGAAATCCTGGAGCGAGAGGGACTCAAGAGACGCGGCGACGAACTGGATGAGCGAGCTTCGGCGCTGGACGATCTTGGCCCAGGCAGGTCCCTTATTTACGAAGCGTGGATTCGGTATACGCGGGCACATCCAGAACGCATATTTGAGTCTGAGCCACAACCCTGAGTGCTAATGAAACGCTGCGGGTAACCAGGCTTTGCGTTCTTTGCCAAGTCAGGACTTGCAGCGGCAGAGCTCAGCAAAAAAATTTCCAGCTCCGCCCCAAACCCTATAACCTAAAACTTACAACTCCTTTCCATGGAACCCAAAGAACAAGCCGCGCAGCTTCCGGAAAGCCCCGGCGTCTACCTTTTCAAGGACGCGGGCGGCCACGTCATTTACGTCGGCAAAGCGCGCGCCCTTCGCAATCGTGTCCGATCTTACTTTCTCGAATCGCGCTGGACTGACGCCAAGACTGGCTCGCTCGCCCGCGAAATCGCCGACCTTGAAACCATCGTCGTCGCCAACGAGCGCGAAGCTCTCGCGCTCGAAAACAATCTCATCAAGCAATACCACCCGAAGTTCAACATCATGCTTCGGGACGACAAAACTTATCCCTACATCAAGTTCACCGCCGCCGAAAAATATCCTCGTGTCTATTTCACCCGCCGCATCATAAAAGATGGTTCGCTCTACTTCGGCCCGTACTTTCCCGCAAGCCTCGCGCGCCGCATTCTTCACTTTGTTCACAAGCGCTTTCTGATTCCGTCGTGCACCGTCGATCTAACGCGCGAACACCCCCGTCCCTGCCTGCAATATCACATTCACCGTTGCCTCGGTCCCTGCGTCCCGGGCCTCACCACTGACGAACGCTACGCCGAAGCCGCCCACGATGTCCGTCTGTTCCTTGACGGTCGCCGCCACGACCTCGTAAAAAGTCTCGAACAGCGCATGGCAACCGCCGCCGAGAAAGAACTCTACGAACAAGCCGCCGCCTATCGCGATCTCCTCCGCACGCTCGAAGACATCGAAGAGCGCCAGCGCATCGCCTCCGCCCAAGGTGACGACACCGACGTCCTCGCCTACTACGCCGAGCCGCCGCTCGTCGCTGCGAATCTCTTCCACCTGCGCGCCGGCCGCGTCGTCGACCGCCGCGAATTCTATTGGGAAGATCTCGAAGAATTTCATCCAGCGGAATTTGTTCCCGCTCTTCTGAAACAGCTTTATCTCGAAGCTGAATATTTACCGAAAGCGATTCACGTCCCCGAAGAATTTGAAGACAGGGAAGTGCTCGAAGAACTTCTCACCGAACGCGCCAACCACAAAGTCGAAATCTTCACGCCGCAGCGCGGCTCAAAAAAAGCAATTCTCGATCTCGTCAAAAGCAACGCCGAACATTCCTTCACCCAACGCTTCCGCGTTCTAAAACCAAATTCCAAAGCTATCGCCGAAGCCCTGCAAAACGCGCTCAATCTCCCCGAAGAACCGACGCGAATCGAAAGTTTCGACATTTCCCACATGCAGGGAACCGACACCGTCGCCTCCATGGTCGTTTGGGAAAAAGGCCGCATGAAAAAATCCGACTACCGCAAATTTATTATTCGCGGAGACGAACGCGCGGAAGTCCTGCGCATAATCGATGATGCACGCTGGCAAAACGACGATTTCGCCAGCATGCGCGAAGCCGTCTCGCGCCGCTATCGCCGCCTGCAAGAAGAAAAAAAACTTCTGCCGGGTTTAATCTTGATCGACGGCGGCATCGGCCAACTCCACGCCGCCGCCCAGGCTCTCGACTCGCTCCAAATCATTAACCAGCCGCTGGCCAGCATCGCCAAAAAAGAAGAAATTCTCTACGTCTACGGCCAGGAAAACGAACCCATCATTCTCGACCGTCATTCACCAGTTCTTCATCTCATCCAGCAAATCCGCGACGAAACGCATCGCTTTGCAGTAACGTTTCACCGCCAGCGCCGCGGCAAACGCCAAACCACGTCGGCCTTACTCGAAATTCCTGGAGTCGGCCCAAAAACGACGCAGCGCCTTTTGCGCGAATTTGGCAGCGTTGCCAACGTCCGCCGTGCTGGCGTTGAAGGTCTTAGCAAAATCGTTTCTCGGAAAAATGCCGAGCGCGTCCTCGCGCACCTGGAAAAAGCAGAATCGCCCGATAACCGCACCGGCGTCTGAATAGCGGTTAGTGCGTATTGCGCCCCACTTTTTGCTGTGCTACGTTGTCTCTGCAAGCGAAAAAAGTGCAGCTCGATAGGCCGGAGCGCAGCAGTTACTGGGAGGTATTTATGTCGGACAACGCTGGTTCCAAAGTAACCTATTTTCTCGTCGGCTTGGGCGTCGGCGCCCTCGTTGGAATTTTGTTCGCCCCGAAATCCGGCGACGAGACCCGTGAATTTCTCTCGAAAAAGGCCGATGAAGGCAAGGACTACGCGCAGCGCAAAGCCCGCGAACTCCGCGAACGCGCCGACGAATTGATCGAGCGCGGCAAGGACGTCGCGTCGAAACAGAAAGAATCGATTTCGGCAGCCGTGGAAGGCGCGCGCGAAGCCTACCGGCGGGAAGCGGGCAAGGCGTAGGATTTTTCGATAGGCCGGCAGGTTTTGCTCCGCGAGCGGAGCGAATGGGGCGTGCATGCAAAACTGGGTGGGAGTGGTCGTTGCCATCGCGCTGGTCCTGCAAGTGTCGGTGCTGATCGCGCTGTTCGTGCAAACGCGCCGCACGATGAAGCAAGTGGAAGATTCGGTGACCGATTTGAACCGCAAGGTCGGACCCATCCTTACGCGCGTGCAGATTCTGCTGGATGACACGCAACCTAAACTTTCCACGATGGTGAGCGATGCGGCGCACATTGTTTATCTCGCGCGCGGGCAAGCGCAAAAAGTGGATCGCGTATTTACCGATGCCACGGATCGCCTGCGCGGACAGCTCGTTCGCGCGGACCGGATTCTGACCGGCACTCTTGAAGCCGTGGAAGAGGCTGGTTCGCAATTCAAGCATAGCGTCTGGCGGCCGATGCAGAAAGCTTCCGCGCTGGTGCAGGGCATCAAAGTCGGAATCGATTTGCTGCGCGCGCGCCGCGGACCTTCTTCTCGCCGCGATGAAGCGGCCGAACACGAAGAAGAACTTTTTATTTAATCCAGCCTCCACCCAGAACCACATCTCCATCGTAAAAAACGGCGGCCTGGCCGGGAGTTACGGCGCGCTGCGGTACGTCGAACGTAATGCGCGTAGTGTCGTCGGAAATGGCTTCGATAGTCGCGCTGGATGGTTCGTGCTTGTGGCGAATTTTTACGGATGTACAGCGTGGCGAATCTGGCGCAGCGATGGAAACCCAGTTTGTGCCGGTGACTTCAAAGGAAGTGGTGCGGAGTGATTCGTCGTCGCCCACGACGACGCGATTGTTTGCGGGATCGATTGATAAAACGTAGAGCGGTTTTCCTGCAGCGAATCCAAGACCTTTGCGCTGGCCGATGGTGAAATTGTGGACGCCGGTGTGGCGGCCAACGACGGCGCCGTCTTCTGTGACGATTTCGCCTTCGTTTTGATTTAAGGCGATTCCGGCTTCGCGCGTGTAGGCCTGGATGAATTGAACGTAGTTGCCGGTCGGAACGAAACAGAGTTCCATGCTTTCGGGCTTTTCGGCGACGGGAAGATTTACGCGGCGCGCAAGTTCGCGAACTTCTTCTTTTGTTAATTCGCCGAGAGGGAATTCGCTCATGGAAAGCTGTTCCTGCGTGAGTCCCCAGAGAAAATAGGATTGGTCTTTCGTTTCGTCGAGCGCACGAAGAAGTTGCCAGCGGTTGGCAAAATCAGCGCGGCGAATTCGCGCGTAATGTCCGGTGGCGAGACGTTCCGCGCCGATTTGGCGCGCCATGCGCAGGAGCGGCTCGAATTTTACGTCGTTGTTGCAGTTGGTGCAGGCGATGGGAGTGCGGCCGCTGAGGTAGTCGTTCACGAAGGGGCGGACGACGCGGTCTTCAAACTGGCGCTCGAAATTGACGACGTAGTGCGGAAAATTCAGATGCTGCGCGACGCGCTTGGCGTCGTACACATCGTCGAGGGAACAGCAGCGATGCTGGGCCGGGCCGTCGCCTTGCAGTTCGGGCAAGCGACGCTGATTCCAGAGCTGCATGGTGAGGCCGACGATTGGACGCGACTGTTCTTGCAGAACAGCGGCGACAGCGGATGAGTCGACGCCGCCGGACATGGCGATGGCGACGAGTCCGGGCTGCGTTTCCGGGCTGACGGGAAGAGTGTCGAATTGGGTTGCGGTTTCCATTCTTTCTATTTTAGTGGATTTTGCGTTGCGAGGCGCAGCGAGAAGAAAGGCAAGAAAAAGATTTAACACAGAGGTCACGGAGACCGGAGCACAGAGGGCACGAAGAAAGAGAAAGAACAGCAGCCAAACGCAGAGGCACGGAGTTCACAGAGGAAGAAAAAGAAGAACAGGAAGAAACGGCAACTGAACGCAGAGGCGCAGAGTTCGCAGAGGAAGAACAAGAACAATAAGAACCAGAACAAAAACAAAAAGAAAGGGCAACTGAACGCTGAGACACGGAGGCCGCAGAGGAAGAAATGGAATGGAGAAAGTTAGTCATGGGCGGAGGCCTTTTGATAGGTGGGGGAAAGTTCGCGGAGTTGGGCGACGGCGGCGGGGACGGCTTCGAGCGCGTAGTTGATTTCGGATTCGGTGGTGTGACGGCCGAGGCTGAAGCGGATGCTGGCGCGGGCGTCTTCGGCGGCGAGGCCGATGGCGGTGAGGACGTGCGAAGGTTCGACGGCGCCGGAAGAGCACGCGGCGCCGGTTGAAACGCAGATGCCTTTCAGATCGAGAGAGATGACGAGGGCTTCGCCTTCGATTCCCGGAAAGGTGAGATTGGTTGTGTTCGGCGTGCGCGGCGCGAGTGCGGAGTTGATGCGCGAATCGGGGATGCGCGAGGCGAGGCCGTGTTCGAGTTTATCGCGCAGCGCGCTGACGCGTTCCGCGTCTGATGCGAGCGAGAGGCGCGCGAGTTCGGCGGCTTTGCCGAGGCCGACGATGCCGGGAACGTTTTCCGTGCCGGGCCGGAAACCGCGCTGGTGGTGGCCGCCGTAAAGAAGTTGCTGCAAGCGCGAGCCGCCGCGAATGTAAAGCGCGCCGATGCCTTTGGGGCCGTAGAGTTTGTGGGCGGAGATGGAAAGAAGATCGACGCCGAGAGTTTTTACGTCGAGTGGAATTTTTCCGGCGGATTGCACGGCGTCGGTGTGGAAATAGATGTCGCGCTGCAAGGCGAGTTTTCCGATTTGCGCGAGCGGCTGAACGGAGCCGAGTTCGTTGTTGGCGTGCATGATGGTGATTAGCGCGGTGTGGGGACGCAAAGATTCTTCGACTTGATCTACCGTGATGACGCCGTCGGAGTTTACGGGGAGATAGGTGACGGCGACGCCGTCTTTTTCAAGCGCCTGGCAGGTGTTGAGGACGGCTTCGTGTTCGATATTGGTGGTAATGATGTGTTTGGTGGAGCCCGGAGTGGAACGGATGATTCCGAAAATGGCGTGATTGTCGGATTCTGTGCCGCCGCTGGTGAAGACAATTTCCTGCGAGCGTGCGCCGAGAAGCGCGGCGACTTGATCGCGGGCAGTTTCGACGGCGGCACGGGCGCGCTGGCCGACAGTGTGGATCGAGGCGGCGTTGCCGAAGTCGACGGAGAAATAGGGAAGCATCGCGTCGAGGACGGCGGGTTCGACGGGTGTGGTGGCGTTGAAATCGAGGTAGACGCGATTCATGGGGTCATCTCAAGAGTAGAGCGGTTGAGCACGAGGGTCAATTCGGCGACAGGCCAAAAGAGGAAAAAGACAGTCGCCACAGAGGCACAGAGTCCACAGAGGAAAGAAAGAACATATGGGGGAGGCAGTCGAAGAGAGGAGAGGAGTTCCGGTTTGGCCCCTCGAAAAAAGCCTTCGGGGTAAAGAATAATTGGGGTACACCCCCCATGTTTTAGCAAAGAGTGCGCAAACCATTGAAAAAAAAGCAGATGAGTCGTCGCTATGCGCAAAAGAGTGTGCAAAGAGTGCGCAAGTGGTTGAAAACAAAGGGTTCGTTGAGCGCGGTTCTCGGAAGGGTGAAGCAAAGAGGGCGAGACGATCGATAGCCACCCCCCTCCCCCTATTTTTCGTAAGTGTTGAAAACAAAGGGACTTTAAGTCCTTTGCGCCACAAGTGTTGATTCTGCGGGGGTTATCGGCACATTTTTTGTAAGTGTTCATTCTAAAGGGAGATAGCGAGGACGAAGGAAAAGACAAAGGCAAGAACCCTTCGGCTCCCGATGGTCGTTCAGGGTCAGCATCCTTCGCCGGATGCCGAGTATTCATTCTGAAGGGAGTTAGCGAGGACGAAGAAAAAGACGAGAACCCTCCGGCTCCGCTGGAGACAGAGGAATTTCGGGGTGGGCAGGAAAGCCCGGGTGAGAGAGAACCGCTAGTCAACTTCATGAGGAATGTTAGCGCAAACGAAGTTAACTGTCAAGCAATATTATGTAGTAAGAACCATTCGAATGGGGAAATGCGCGTACGGGGTTGAAAGCAAAGGGAATGCGATTGGGGAAGTGAATCGAGCAATAGTGAATTGGTAGCGCGGGAGCGGGTTTTGGGGAACCAACAGGCGGATTCAGGACCATACTTCGAGGTGAAGAAATTGGCGAGGCGGGGATGAATGCAAAGACGCTGATTGGGATTTTAGCGGGAATCGTCGCGTTTGTGGCGGTGGTGTATTACCGCCTGCCGAAGCCCGGGAAGGCCGCGCTGGAAGCGGAAGTTGCGGCGATGAACGGGGCGGAGAGTTGGCGAATCCGCACGGAGATGCACGGCATGGCAGGAGTTATAACGCGGACGCATGTGGCGATCTGTCCGGACAAGGAACACATTGTGGAAGAGGGAAGTGGTCTTGCGAGCGAATACATTCGCATCGGCGATGCCATTTACTACCGGAAAGGCGCGACTCCCTGGAAGCTGGGGATGCCAACGAGTTCCTATTTTTTTGCGAATATTCTGACGGCGCGGCCGTGCTTGACGAATCCGAAGCCATACACCAACGAGGCGGATGGATCAGAAGAGTTGCGGCAATGGATCGCGGAGGACATCAAGCAGGCTCGGATAACCAAGGGAGATTTGAAATTTGAGAACGATGAGCAGTGCCGGGAGTGGAAGGTGACGCGCCTGGAGCCGGCGCAGTTGCGAACCTTGAAACAGGAATACGTTGTCTGTATCGGGGAGATCGATCATTTGCCGAGAGCGATGCGTACAGCCGACGGGGCTTTCGTAACGCGGTATGAATGGAATCCCAAGATAACGATTGAAGAGCCGGATCGAAACGCGTCGCCAAGTGAGCCGGTGGCGCCGTAAGAGTGTTGGCCGTTCGCGGTTCACCGTGGGAAGCCTCATCGCGGGATTGCAAGTTGGATTGGACGATATAGGCGGAGGCGGCCACGACGACAATTGAGGAAGCGAACGGGATTCACTGCGGACAGCCTTGTGCGCCGGCGCACATTATGACTATAATGACCATAATGACTAGAATTTGGATGTGCGGGCTATTGGGAGGTAACGGCGATGCCAAAGGCGCGATGGACGGTGGCGGAAGCGAAGGCGAAGTTCAGCGAGGTGCTGGAGCGGGCGGAGAAAGAAGGGCCGCAGCGGATTACAAAGCATGGGCGGGAGACGGCGGTGGTGGTGTCGGCCGAGGAATGGGCTAAGAAAGCCAAGCCAAAGGAAAACCTGGCCGAGTTTCTTGCAAATTCGCCGCTGCGAGGGTCAGGGTTAGTGATACCGCCAAGAGAAAAATCGTCGAGAAAAATTGAGCTGTGAAGTATCTGCTCGATACAAACGTTGTGTCGGAATTGGTGAAACCGGCGCCGGACGCTGGGGTGGTGCGGTTTCTGGCGAACGCGGACGACAACGCGGTGGCGTTGAGCGTTATCACGTTAGCCGAATTGCGGTACGGGATCGAACGGCTCGCGCCCGGTGCGAAGCGCGCGCAGCTGACGAAGTGGCTCGAAGATGAATTGCCGCGGCGGTTTGACCGAAGAATTCTCCGAATCGACGACGTGACCGCAGCAGAGTGGGGTAAGACGATGGCGCGGGCGGAACGGGCCGGGCGGCCCATGAGCGAGATGGATGCGTGGTTGGCGGCGTTAGCTTCGGTTTATCACCTGGTGCTAGTTACGCGGAATGTTGGGGATTTTTCGGGTTTTCCCGGCGAAATTCACAATCCCTGGAGTTGACGCGACGGTTTTTTCATTTGGACGACGATAGAGGCGGCGGTTGTGAATTTAGTGCCGCGGCGTTCTGACTAGAACTGGGTTCAGCCGCCGGTGACGGCGGGGACGATGGAAATTTCGGAGGAAGGTGGGAGGGGAGTGGCGGTGTACCGGATGTTTTCGTCTCGCACGAAAATGTTGATGTGGTCGTGGAGCTGGCCTTGTTCGGTGATGGTATGCTGCGATTTGTCATGAAATCACGCCAGCAAATGTGTAAGTGGAGGGTCGAGGCGCTGGCCTGCTTACTCTTACTTCTTGCCTTCTTTCCATTCGACGGTCTGGCCGCACAAAATAGCTCGTCGAGTTTCGAGCAAGTCGCAGCCGAGGCGGATGCGGCACGAGACGCAAACGAGATTCCGCGGGCAATTGAACTTTATACGCAGGCCCTGCAACTCAACGCCAAATGGGAAGATGGTTGGTGGTCTCTTGGAACTCTGCAGTACGGGTCTGGAGCTTACGAGGCCGCGATTGACGCCTTATCCCACCTTCTGGCGTTACACCCCGACGCGGGACAGGCGCTGGCATTGCGCGGACTTTGTGAATTTGAAACAGGCGACTACACGCACTCGCTCGCGGATATTGGGAAGGGCCTTGCCTTCGGAGCCGCCGACGATGCGCACCACGAGCAGATCCTCCGTTATCACGAAGCAATGCTGCTAACGCGCTTGGGAAGGTTCCCAGAAGCGCTGAGGGTCTATTCGGCCTTCGCTGAACACAGGCTATCGAGCCCTGAGTTGTTTGCAGCGATTGGACTCGCGGCGCTCCGAATGCCACTCCTGCCCAAAGACGCAAGCGCGGACCAGCAAGCACTGTTGACCTCGGCGGGCGACGCGACGTACAAATTCATGGAAGGGGATCAAAAGGCTGCGCAGCAAGCGTTTAATAATTTGTTCGAGCGATTTCCCACCGCGCGAAATGCGCACTACCACTATGGCACTTTGCTTCTGGCATTTGGTCCGGAGGCAGCCGCGCCTCAATTCAAGAAAGAGTTGGAGATTGCGCCGAACAATACAGATGCGCTCATTTCGTTCGCCTGGTCGCTTCTGATGGAAAGCCGACCAGACGAAGCGCTACCTTATGCAAGACGCATCGCCCAAGAACTACCAGAACGCGCCGTATCGCAGCTTGTGTTCGGCCGGGCGTCACTGGACACCGGAAATGTTGCCGCCGGCATCGAACATTTACAGCGCGGAATCAAGCTCGAGCCTGATAACCTTGAGCTTCACATCGCATTGGCAAAGGCGTATTCGAAGTCCGGGCGCGATGAGGAAGCGCGCCGGGAACGAGCGCTGTGCCTACAAATGACACGGAATGGCGCTGCGCATCCTTAGTCAATTCGCGGCAAGTTTAATTTTTCTGCTCGTAGCAGGCAGTGCCTTGGCCGGGCAAGAACAGAAGCAAGGTCCGGCCGCGGGCTGCGCGAGTTGCCATCGCTCTCAGACACAAACACAGCCACGTACTTCCATGGGACGCGCGCTGCAGCCGCCGGGATCGAATTCCGTATTGGACTCGCATCCCAAGCTGACGTTTCAGAAAAACGGCTACAGCTACGTCGTCGAGACCAAGAATGGTCAAAGCACATATTCCGTAACCGACGGAACTCGAACCATAGCGCTTTCGATCCACTGGAGCTTTGGCAATGGGGCGCAGACCTGGGTGTTTGAGCGCGACGGCGTCTACTATGAGAGCCTCGTCAGCTACTATCCTTCGGTCGGCGGACTCGGAATCACGATCGGTGATTCCGATATTAGTCCGAGAACCCTGGAGCAGGCGTTGGGGAGAAGGCTTGCCCCCAACGAACCGTCAGCCTGCTTCGGCTGCCACTCGACGGGCGCAGTGATGGATGGACAATGGCTGACGCTCGATTCGCTGGAGCCCGGAGTTACCTGCGAACATTGTCACGTAGGAGCAAATGCACACATGCTTTCAGGCCTTTCGGGTGACGCTGCGGAAACGGCTCCGCCCGATCTGGGAAAGCTGTCATCTGAAGACCTGGCTGATTTTTGCGGTCAGTGCCATCGCAGCTGGGAGAAGGTCATTCGCGGCCCCTGGCGTGGCGAACTCAACGTGCGATTCCAGCCGTACCGACTAGCCAGTAGCAAGTGCTTCAGCGGAACCGATCCGCGGATTAGCTGCATCGCCTGCCACGATCCCCACAAAGATTTGGTTACGGACGTTGGCGCTTACGACCTCAAATGTGTGGCGTGCCACAAATTGAAGGGTGCGGCGCGTGCCGCGAACAGTCGGGCCACTGCGGCAGCTTGTCCGATTCAGAATAATAATTGTACGAGGTGCCATATGCCTGAAATTAAATTGGCCGATGGCCTGGCAACTTTCCACGATCATCGTATTCGCATTGTTAAGGCGGGAACGGAGTATCCCGACTGATACAAGTACGTATTCGGGCTTAGCTATAAGGCTTTAAATTAGCCGCCGCTGACGGCGGGGACGATGGAGATTTCGGAGTTGGGCGGGAGGTGAGTGGCGAGGCCGCCGGTGTAGCG
>Ga0137403_10002939_pt1 | contig 20598 bp, 20 predicted proteins | sample CZOMad2_1_16fung_FD_122057 | JGI IMG/M metagenome (GOLD analysis project Ga0137403, IMG submission 122057) | Vadose zone soil fungal communities from Angelo Coast Range Reserve, California, USA - CZOMad2_1_16fungal (Hybrid Assembly) | ecosystem: Environmental > Terrestrial > Soil > Vadose zone...
CGCTGAGCGATGGAGCTTCAAATCCTGCACGCGTTCCCGATTCAATCGCAACCACGGCTCGATGTTTGCGTACTTGGCATATCCCGCAGTGGAATTCGCATATCGCTGCTGGATTTCGCGGGCGCGTTCCCGATCGATCTGCGACAGCATCGACGCAAGTGGCACGCGAAAAATGGAGCGTTGCGCTCTGCGCCAGCCGCGCCGGTAGCTCAACGGCTCGGTAAATTTGAGAATCTTGCGGGTTAGTTTCATCCTAAAATCGATCAACTGTAGGGCAACCGCTCCGGTTGCCAACCGTAAGGACTGTAGCCGCCTCCCTGTGTCGAGGCGTACCTCGGGAAGCACGACGACACAGCGCCGCGGCTACATCATCTCCATGATTTCGCGAAGGAGTCGTGGTCCGCGATAGATCAATCCAGTGTAAAGTTGAATCAATTGCGCGCCGGCCTGAAATTTCTCCCGCGCCGATTCTGCGCCGCAAATTCCACCGGATGCGATCACCGGAATTGCGCACTTTGCAACAATATCACGGACCAAGGCGGTGGCTTTTTCGCGCAGAGGGGCTCCGCTTAAGCCGCCTTCCTGGTCGAACTCCGACGGAACTGACGAATGATCGAGTGTTGTATTGGTCGCGATGAAACCTGCCACTCCGGTTTCTCCACACACGTTAAGAACCCCGTCCAATTCAGTCGGCGAGAGATCAGGCGAAATCTTGATGAATACCGGTTTGGTCGTTGCGTCAGAATTGTTGCGAATCGCGCGCAGCAACGCTGACAGCGCCGTCGGCTCCTGCAAGTCGCGTAATCCGGGCGTGTTGGGCGAGCTGACATTTAGCGTGATGTAATCGGCAAAATCGTGAAGTAATCGAAACGAGTAGAGGTAATCGTCTGCGGCCTGTTCGAGCGGTGTTGCCTTGGATTTTCCAATATTGATGCCGACTGGAACGGCGGGCCATCGCCCACTTTCGCGCAGTTTGCGCAAGCGTTCCGCAATCGCGTCCGCTCCGTCGTTATTAAAACCGAGACGATTGATCAGTGCTCGTTGCTTGGGCAATCGAAAGATGCGTGGCCCGGGATTTCCCGGCTGCGCTTTCGCGGTCACGGTTCCGATCTCAACGAAGCCGAACCCGAGCGCTGCCCATGCCGGAAGCGCAACCCCGTTTTTATCCAATCCAGCCGCAAGTCCAATTGGATTTGGAAAGGTGAGGCCGAAGAGCATTTTTGGTTTTGACGGCGGCTGAAAAATTTTGAGCACGCGCAGCGCGGGATCAAAATGCGAAGCGCCGCGAAGCGAATTGATGGTGAGACGATGCCCTGTCTCCGGGTCGAGTGAAAACAGAAGCGGCCTGACGATTCGCTCGTAGCGGTTCTTCATTTGTGCCGCCGCTTCAACCATCTAACGCTTCAACGCGCAGTTTCTCATTTGCCGATGCAAAACTGGCTGAAGACGGAGTCGAGAATCTGTTCCACGTCGACAATGCCAATTACTTCACCAACCGCGCGTAACGCGTTATCCAGATCAACCGCAACGTACTCGGGCGATATTCCCTGGCCCAGCGCTGCGCGCGCCAAGTCGCACGATTCAAGGGCCCGTCGCAGGCAATCGCGATGACGAGTATTGATGGCGATTGTGCTCTCGGGTCTCAGATTTTGCTGCCTGATGTGCGTCAGAATTTCCTGTTGCAGCTCCGGCAGACCGTCTCCGGTTACGCAGGAAATCCGCAACGCCGCGAAATTTTGCCAATCGCTGTCCTCGGGCAAATCGCTTTTATTCAAAACAACGATCTCCGTTGATTCGCTGGTCCGACCGTTAAAATGCGCCGGCTTCGGCGCGTTGCGGTCTGCGATGTGAAGGCGCAGGTCTGCCAATTGCAGCGATTTTTCGGTGCGCGCCACTCCCTTGCTCTCCACTTCACTTTCTGAAGCGCGCAGGCCAGCAGTATCGAGCAACCGGATTGGCACACCCTCAAGGTTAAGCGTCTCTTCGATGGTATCGCGCGTCGTGCCGTGGGTATCGCTAACGATCACGCGATCGTAACCAAGCAGCCGATTAAGCAAACTCGACTTGCCCGCATTAGTTGCTCCGTAAATTACCACGCGCACGCCTTCGCGCAGAACGCGACCCTGGTCGGCAGTTGCAAGCAACGCGCCAATCTCGCTGCGTACGGAGTCGAGCCGGGCGCACAACGTTTCGCCTTCATCCGGGGTTATGCCTTCCTCCGGAAAATCGATTGACGCGTTTATGTGCGCCAGCAGCGCGATCAATTCATCGCGTATTTTCCTGATGTGATCCCCGAGCCTGCCTTCCAGTTGTTCAGTAGCAGAACGGAGCGCCAAATCGGTGCGGGCGCGAATCAAATCGATTACGGCCTCGGCCTGGGTCAGGTCCATTTTTCCGTTAAGAAACCCGCGCTCAGTGAATTCGCCGGGCCGCGCTGCCCTTGCCCCTGCGCGCAGACAGCCTTCCAGAACTTTTGCCGAAACGAGTGTGCCACCGTGACAACTGATTTCGACCAAGTCTTCGCCGGTGTAACTGGCAGGTGCGCGATGTATTGAGAGCACGACTTGATCGATCAATTGATTCTCCGCGCTGAAGATTTCGCCGAGATGTTGAACGTGTGACGCAAATCGCGACGGCTCCTCTTTGCCCCGAAAAATCCGGTCTGCGATTTCAATCGCATTCGCACCGGAAATGCGGACCAGGGCGATGGCGCCTTCACCCGGTGGTGTCGAGATTGCAGCTATTGTGTCAGAAACGGTCATGACTCCAGCAGCAAATTGTAGGGCAACCGCTCCGGTTGCCAAATTCGGTAGCCCATGCGCCCGGTCTGATTGTCACGGCAGCGCCTTGGAGGTTTGTAAGTGCTACTGCGCGTGTATCACTTCCCCAAGCGCTGCGATCAATTTCTTATTCTCCTCCATTGTGCCTACCGAAATGCGGATCCACTCTGGCAACCGATAGCCTTTGAGCGGTCGCACGATGATTTTGCGTCGCAACAGTTGATCGAACACCGCACAACCATCCCCAACATTCACCATGACGAAGTTCGCGACGGCTGGCACAAAAGGAATCTGCATTTCGGTAAGTTGTTGTTCTAAATAAGCGCGACCTTGCTCAATGACGCGCTTCGTCTCGCGCAGATGCGCATCATCCTCGAGCGCTGCAAGGGCGCCGGCTTGCGCGATGCTGTTCACGTTAAATGGTTGCCTGGTCCGGTGAAGCACATCGATCACGTCTAGTTGGGCAAGGGCATAGCCGATGCGCAGACCGGCTAGCCCGTGAATTTTCGAAAATGTTCGCAGCACGATGACATTTCGTCTTTCGCGAACGAATCGAAGGGTGTCGGGCGGATCGCTGAGGAATTCAAAATACGCTTCATCGAAAACGACGATTACCTTTTCCGGTACGCGCGATATAAAGGTGTCGATCGCGCGCTGCGAAATCAACGCGCCGGTGGGATTATTTGGGTTGGGAATAAAGATCAGGCGCGTTTTCGAGGTGATCGCCTCGAGCATCGCCTCCAAGTCCTGCTGATAACCGAGACTCGGCACCTCAATCATGCGGGCGCCAAATGACGTGGCGATCAATTTGTAAACGACAAATGCGTACTCAGAGGCGATCACCTCGTCCTGCCGTTCGCCGTCGAGCAACGCGTGCCCAAGGAATTCGATTATCTCGTTTGAGCCATTCCCCAGAATAATGTTTTCCGGAGCAAGACCCAGCTTGGCGGCGATTGCTTTGCACAGATAATAACCGCAGCTATCGGGATACAGGTGCGCGTTTACCAATGCAGCGTGCATCGCCTGTACCGCCTTGGGAGAAGGCCCCAGCGGATTCTCGTTTGATGCCAGCTTGATGATTGTCCCCGGGTCGACGCCTAGTGCGCGCGCTGTTTCCTCGATCGGTTTTCCCGGTTCGTAAACTGCAATATCGCGCAGTTGGGGATTTGCCAGCTCCCAAATGGAAGTCATGCGCGAGAGAATAATGTGAGGAGCACAAGTTTCCAATGAGCTCCTTCTAGTTCCTATTCTTGCTGGAAACCGAGCACGGGCACGAATAAAACGAGCGCGTGACAACCAAGGAAATTATTTGCCGTGAGTGTCACAAGAAACAGATGGAAGCTCTGTTAGAGTCAGTTGCTCGTGCTGTCACAATTCTCATCGCGGCGATTCTGATGCCGGCGTTATTAACCAGTTGCGGCAAGAGGTCAGAATGGCGAAACGCAAACCGCTCAAAAAAGCGAGGACGATTTTCTGGATAAGCACGCGAAACCCGATGAACGCAAATATCTTCTTGCAGCGAAACCGTTCTTCGTTGCTGTCGCCAACCGAAAATACGCGGACGCGTACGCGCTGCTCTCCAGTCACGCGAGGTCGCGGATGTCGCTCAACCAGTTTACGCCAGCTCAGCAAGACGCGGATTTTCAGCGAAACGAATCGTATCCGTTCGTCAGCATCACTGCGGAACAATTCGCTTACCTGATGCAATACGAGGCGGCGCATGGTGCACCGCGCGTCCCCAAGATGCTGCACGTGTTTTCGACCGATCCCGATGTTTTGAACCGGCGCAGCAAAGAACAATTCGGCGCAGTGGATTCCATGTTTGCCATCGGTGCGATGCCCGACTGGATTCCCGCTGCCATCCGGCGTGCGAGTTTGCGCGGTCAAATCCACACAGAACTATCAGCGCAGGAACTTGAAAAGACGGCCCAGGCCCAAGGCACCAGCGTGGAAGAGCTGAAGAAGGATCAGGATTTTGATCCCTACTTCAATCTGAAGGTCGTTCTCGTCGAAGAAGACGGCCAACTTAAGGTCGGCTATTTCGAGTTCCTGCCGCCATCCATGATGGACTGACAACATTGCAGCGATTTCTACCAGCTCTACAATGTAGTTCGTGATAGACGCCGAGATCATTTACCTCGATAACAATGCGACCACGCCAATAGATCCTCAGGTAATCGAGGAGATGCTGCCGTTTTTGACGAAGTATTATGGAAACCCATCAAGCGGTTACGGGTTTGCCGCGAAGGCGCGAAAAGCTGTCGATCTGGCACGCGACCGGCTGGCAGAGTTGCTCGGATGCGAACCGTCGGAGATCGTTTTCACAAGCGGCGGCACGGAATCAAATAATACGGTAGTCCATTCGGCCCTGCAGTTTGAACCGCGCGGTAAACACATCGTGACAAGCGCCGTGGAGCACAGCGCTGTTTTGCGCCCTTGCCAGGACCTCGAGAAACGCGGCTGCCACGTAACATTTCCAGGCGTGGACCGAGATGGGAATATCGATCTTGCCGAATTGGAGGCTGCGATTCGGCCGGAGACCGCGCTCATGTCGATGATGTGGGCGAACAACGAGACCGGTGTGCTGTTCCCGGTCGAGAAAATCGCTGAAATTTGTTGCCGGAAAGGCGTGCTTTTTCATACAGATGCTGTGCAGGCGGTCGGAAAAATCCCGATTCGCTTGCGCGATACGGCGATTAGTTTCCTCTCCCTTTCGGCGCACAAATTTCATGGCCCAAAAGGCGTCGGCGCGTTTTACGTTAACCGGCGAGCACGGTTTAGTTCTTTGATCGCCGGCGGTGGCCAGGAAAACGCGCGCCGCGGTGGAACGGAAAATGTCGCGTCGATTGTTGGCCTTGGAAAAGCGGCTGAACTCGCCGGGAAATATCTAGCACAGGGGAAGTGCAGCCTTGGCTCGATGCGCGATCGATTTGAAAACGCCATTCTCGAAACCGTGAGCGGCGCATCGGTGAACGGCGCGAATGCGCCGAGGATCCCAAACACGTCAAGTTTGTCATTTGAAACAATCGAATCGTCCGCGGCGCTTCTCTTACTGGATCGACATGGCATTTGTTGCTCGGCCGGATCCGCTTGTCGAACCGGTTCGCAGGAGGCGTCGCACGTGTTGCGCGCAATGAACCCGAAGGGCGATGGCGCTCGACGCAGTCTGCGTTTTTCATTCGGCCGATTCAACACTGAAGCTGAAACCGATCGCGCAATTGAAGTTCTTCCGAAAGTAATCGAGAAGCTGCGTCAGAATTCTGCGCCGGCTCCTGTAGCCACGGCTCTGTGAGCCGTTCAGCAAGCTCGGGTCCGAGTCGTGAGGAGGGTTCGGCGCGCCCGGCGGTCGCGCCCTACCCATGCTCGTTCGATAATTTCCTTGCAGCAATGTTCTGCCAACTTTTCTTATAGTGATGGAGATTCCACGCGACCCTGCCGCTTCACGTTACGAGCACGCCGGGAAAGGTCTGCGCCGAAGCGATCTTAATCCCGATCCAATCAAGCAATTTGCGAGCTGGTTTACCGCCGCAATCGAGGCGGGCATTCGTGACGTCAACGCAATGAGCCTGGCCACTGCCAGCCGGGACGGCAGACCATCGGTGCGCATCGTTCTGTTGAAAACCTTCGATCAGGACGGGTTTGTTTTTTTCACCAATTACGAGAGCGAGAAAGGGAAACAACTGGAGGCCAATCCTTACGCCGCGCTGGCGTTTTACTGGATCGAACTGGATCGGCAAATTCGCGTCAGCGGAATGGTGAAGAAAACCTCGCGCGAAGAATCGCAGAGTTATTTTCACTCGCGCCCAGTCGGTAGCCAGTTAAGCGCATGGGCGTCGCGTCAGAGCGAGGTGCTTGACGGTCGCCGCATGCTCGATGCGCGAATGGCGGAGGTAAGCGAACGCTTTGTTGACAAGCCGGTTCCGTTGCCGCCGCACTGGGGTGGTTACCGGCTCAAACCGGAAGGGATGGAATTCTGGCAGGGCCGTGCCAACCGTTTGCACGACCGATTTCGTTATACGCGACAAGCGAGCGGCAATTGGCTGATCGAGCGGCTGGCGCCGTGAGCCGCGGGAGAAATGGAGTGCTGCAGTAATGGAGTATTGATTTTCTTTTTCGACAATACTCCACCACTCCAGATTTGCGCTGCACATGCAACACGAAGCCGGCAGAAGTTAGTATGGGGCGCCAAATTGAAATCCTGCGCGGCGATATCACCAAGCTCGAGGTTGACGCAATTGTGAACGCGGCGAACACGACGCTCCTCGGCGGAGGAGGAGTCGATGGGGAAATTCACCGCGCTGCCGGCCCTGAATTGCTCGCCGAATGTCGCACCCTGGGCGGTTGTCCACCTGGCGAAGCGAAAATCACTCGTGGATATCATTTGCCCACCCGCTTTGTGATCCACACCGTCGGACCGGTCTGGCGCGGCGGAAAACATGGAGAGCCTCAAACGCTGGCAAATTGTTATCGCAACTCGTTGCAGGTCGCGGTGGAAAACGGAATCAGGACGATAGCGTTTCCGGCGATCAGTTGCGGCGCGTACGGCTACCCTGTCCAAGAAGCCGCGCAGATTGCCGTAAAAACAATGCGAGAATTCCTCACAAACAACGACAAAATTGACAACGCGATCTTCGTTCTCTGGAGCGAAAATATTTACGAGACGTATCGCCAATTGCTGTAGCCGTTTCCCTGCGGGGAGCGCGCCCCGCGCATGCATGGAACGCCAGCGCCGCGTTTCGCAGGCGCCTTCGGAGTGCTACCCGCGTTTCGCACAGCAAAACGGCTACAGAATCAAAGAGACGCAATCAGGCCGCGGCATTCGATTTTATTTTGTATGATAAATCCGAACGAAAACGATCTTACGAGGGACGAACCGCTTCCGGCGCAGCTTCAGCCGCGCGAAGAAGAAATTGGCTCAACTGGGCGTGAGCAGTTTCGTCAAGCAACAAGCAAGCTTTCCACGGCGATGAGCCAGACGTGGGATCAGACCAAGGAAAAGGCTGGCCGCGCGCGGGAGCGCACCGAATATTTCGTGCGCGAAAATCCCGTGCCCGCAATCCTCAGTGCGCTGGGGATCGGAATCGCGATTGGCCTTGCGATCCGGTACGCCTCTCCCAGCGAGCGAAAAGCAGAAATTGAAGTGAAATCGCCGTTGGGAGATCTGAACTGGAGCGTTCTTTCGCTGCCGTTTCTCTGGCCGTTGTTCAAATCTGCCAGGGAAAAATATGAAAGCTCGGCTGAAGCGGTGAAGGATGGCGTCAAGCGGCTGAAAAAAATCGATGTGAACAGTTATGCAAAGCCGATCCGCAAGCGCTGGAAAGCGTGGACGCGCTGACTGCAGTCTCGTTGAATTTTTGAAGGCGCTTTGGTAAAGAGCGCGACCGGATCAAAAAAGATAATCAGAACAGTTAACATTATCACCGCTGTGTACGTCGGCGACAGCACAGAGTATGCTACGAAAAAGGAAAGGCGTACGGCTTAGAATTAACCCAGGATGATAAATTCCCCATTGTTCTTATAGGGTTGAAAGAATTTTCTACGGAAGAAGACGAGACTAAACAGGGACTCGTTTATTCGAATCTGAACAACATGCTTGGCCATTGGGACGAAATTCGGGACACAATGAGGACATTTAAAGAGGAAACGTAAGCAGATTTGCTTCGCTCACTTTTAGTAGGTCATCCAACTCCCACAAAGCCATTGATGAGATCGGCCAGGGAACTTGGATACTGCGCAGTGAAAGCGTGCCCGCCTCCTCGGAATTGGGCCAGCCATGCGCCGGGAATTGCGTTGACCAGTTTTAACGCATTAGAAGGAGGGATCACGACGTCGTCAGTGCCGGTGGCGATCAGCACCGGTGCGCTTATCTCTCGCAGCCGACTCCCGACACCATTTCGGTGCCAAGCATCCATCGCCGCAGCTTGGCGGTTGACCAAGTCAGGAGATAACCGAGCGCGCGCAGCCGCCACGATGTCCCCGAATTGGCGATAGAAGGATTCGGCGACATCGCTCGGAAAAAGCAAGAACAGCAACCGCCGCGCCTGCTCGTGAGCCGTGCCAGACGTATCCACGAGTTGGGACCACACAGCGGCCGACGCGAGAACTGCGTCAGTGCCTCCCGGATCCGTCGATAATAAGATCAGTTTGTTAACGCGATCCGCATGCTGCAAGGCCAGTGTCTGAGCGATGAATCCGCCCATCGACCATCCGATTACGCTTGTACGCCCAAAAGCGAGTGTCTCGATCACATGCGCGGCATCATCAGCGAGCTGGGCGATGTCGAATGGCTTCCCGTCATCAGTAGAATTACCCATTCCCCGGTGATCGATCAGGATCAACTCGTTGAAAGACGCGAGCCCATGGATGAACGAAGGATCCCAGTCGGCACTTGTCGCAGCGAATCCGTTTAGGACCAGAAGCGGCCGGCCCTTCCCAACACGACGGTAGGCGATTTGTGCGCCATCGCCCGGGAACGTCGCTAACGATTCAGCTACCACCGAACCAACTCCATCGTTGAAGCCTCGCGATCTCTCGCTGAAAGTGTCAATCCACAAATGGCAAATTCCCGTTCCACTGACCAGCCAGGGTGGCAACGCAATCCTCTCTTCGAATTTTTTGCGTCATTGAAACTCGCTGTCGTTTTGCTGGCGGTGCTCATCGTCGCCGCGATCGCGGGCACGATTTACGAATCTAGTTTCGACGCGAAGATCGCCCGCGCCTACATCTACGGCGCTCCGTGGTTCAATCTCTGGCTGGTTTTGCTCGGAGCGAACCTTGCCTGTTCGGCGCTCTCTCGCTGGCCCTGGCGAAAACATCATGTTGCATTTCTCATTACACATCTCGGCATCATCACGCTGTTAATCGGCTCGCTGATCGGCAGAATTTGGGGAGTCGAAGGGACGATCACGCTTTTCAAAGGCGACCCGCCTACAAATCGGCTCCTTGTTAACGAGCACCAGCTGCGCGTCCACGACGTTGACGGAATCGTAAAAGGCTACCCCGCGGAATTCTTGCATCATCCGCCGACGCCGCAGCATCCACGCGACCTCGGGCTGTTGGCCGGCGGGGCGCGTTTGCAAATTGTCGATTACGCACCGGCGATTCAAGGCAAGCTGAATCCAAAGCCAGTGATTGGGGGCGGCGGGCCAGCAGTGCACTTCACCATAGCCACAGCGATGATGAACCAGCATTTGGAAAGCTGGCTACTCGCCGACGATCCAGAGAACGGAAAGTTCTCGATGGGTTTGGCAAATATCGAATTGAAACGCGGCATCGCGCAGAGTGGTCCCATGAAGCAAAACGCGGCGGAATCGAGAGATCCCTCGACTTCGCTCGGGATGACAGAATTGGAGGAGTCGATTTTCGCGTTTAGCAAGGCGCCGGACGAACAGATTGGTCACGTCCGCAAAGGCGGGAGCACCGGCGCTAAAGTCCGACTAACCGCGCCTGAGAATGGAAACAAGGGACAGGTGATAATTTCCACAGGCGATAAAGAAGCGACGTTTGATGTTGCAGAAAATGTTCGACGCGACGTGCCGATCGTGAACACGCCGTTCAGCCTGAGGATCGAAAATTATTGGCCCGATTTCCGAATCGAGAACGGCAAACCAAGTTCACTCAGCGACCAACCCAACAATCCCGCAGTGCTCGTCACGATCCACGGCAAAGGCGTTCCCGTTACCGCGGCAGAAACAAATCCACACGGAAGTGGCAAAGAACTCGCTGCGACGGGCGGCCCGCCCGCGATGCCCGCACCCGGTGAAAAAACAACAAATCATCTTACATTGTTTATCGCCGATGCTGGCACGATCACTTACGAGCTCGCCTCACGAAAGAACGGCAAATCTTCTGGCAAGATTGATTTGAACAAACCGCTGTCAACGGGTTGGGCCGATTGGCAGCTGGCCGTTGATAAGACCATGGCCAGCGCGCAGCCGCAGATGGATTTCACGCCATTGAAATCCGGGCAAGCGTCAACAGCATCCGCCGCCGCAGCTGATTTGCCGGACGGCGTGCAGGTGCGGGTTCAACAAAATGGCGAAACAGTTGAGCGATGGACGCCAGCCGGCTGGCAGATCGCAATTCCGATCGGCCAAGGGACAGATTCGCCGGGGCGAACTTCGCCCAGCCCAACAATGTTTGTCTACGGCTGGAAAACAGTTTCGCTGCCGATCGGACTAGAACTGCTCGATTTTGAGGTGAAACGCAACGAAGGCAGCGATAGCCCTGCCGGATTTAAAAGTACGCTGCGAGTCGTCACTGCCGATGGCGAAACTGCCACTGGCTCATGCTGGATGAATAACCCGTTCAGTTTCCCTGGTAACTGGTGGCGGACGTGGACCGGGTTGACTTACAAAATCTCGCAAGCGTCCTGGAACCCGGAAAACCTTAATCAAAGCACTGTGCAGATTTTGCGCGACCCCGGCTGGCTCTTGAAATGGATCGGTTCGTTGCTGGTAGTGATTGGCGTGTTCATGATGTTTTATCTCCAGCCGTACCGAAAACAAACCGAAGGCGAACCAATTACGCCGACTAGCTCAAAGCCGAACGAACAAAACCGTAGGGCAGCTGCCGACTCGCCACCTATCCCGGCGACAGTTCAGCGTTGAAACTTGGGTCAAAACGTTAAACGTTTTGCTCTCGTATGGGAAACAGGAGAGTCATTCAATTGCTGGCGTTGTTCAGCTTCATGGCAGCTTTGGCTGCATACGCTTCCGATCAGGAGCCGGCCGAAGTTTCCGAACCTGAGGAATCCCCATCAATCGAGTCGAAATGGGGTTATTTCGACGGCGACCCCGTAACCAAGTGGAATCCGGATGGACGGACAATGACGCTGTTGACAGAACTGCGGTACACCGATCCGAACGGCGATGTCTGGGTCGCGCCGATCGGATCGGTTGTCGATGGCGCATCCATCCCGCGATATCTCTGGTCGATCATGGGTGGACCATTCGAAGGAAGATACCGGAACGCCTCAGTATTGCATGATGTTGCTTACGGGCAACACAAGCGCCCGTGGCAGGATTGCGACCGTATGTTTTACTACGCGATGCGTTGCAGCGGCGTTAGTGTGATTGAAGCAAAGACCATGTTTTACGCGCTCTATAGGTTTGGGCATCACTGGAAATTTCCGATCAGACGCGCGAAGCCCGTGAAGTACGAGGGCGGACTTGTCGCGAGAGGAGAAGAAATTCCGCGCGCGGTTCCGGTAAATCCGGCCCAAGTCAACGAAGCGCGCGATTGGATTAGCAACACTGATCCGACTCTCGAACAGATTGAGCAACGAGCGAACGCCGAAGGCCGCTGAACTTAGCTTCGTAGACGGTCGAGTTTCTCTCGCTATAGTTTCGCAATCGAATCCGATGGGTTCGGCAACAGAAAGTTCAACAGGAGGATATTTATGCTAGGCGAAAAAATTGGTGGAACATCGGGCAAGATTACTTCGCAGCGGATATTGCCGAACCTCGGCGGAGGTCCAAAAATGGAAACTTCGTTTCAGGCGAATGGATCAATACTTGGCACAGACGTAAAGGAGACGGGCACGTATCGGACCGTTGTCCGACCGGACGGGACACTCTACGGCGAAGGGCAAGGGGTGATGATACTCAAGGACGGGAAAATGGCCACGTGGACAGGCCATGGTGTCGGCACGATGAAGAAAGACGGGACCGCGAGCTATCGTGGTGCGGTTTATTATCAAACTACGCCCCCACGTTGGGCTCGGCTGAACAAGGTCGCGGTGGTATTTGAATACCAGGTAGACGCGGAGGGCAGTACACACTCCGAATTTTGGGAATGGAAGTAGCTCGCAACGAGGCGCTGTGAGATTCTGATTGCTTAAGCTGTTTTCGATTCTGAGGCAGTGGCGCCGTTTTTTTCCAGGGCTACGGCCAAGACTTCATCGACGTTGTCGGCTGGGACGAATTTGATTTTTTGTTTCACTTCCTCTGGAACATCCACCAGATCTTTTTCGTTGAGCTTGGGGATGATGACCGTGGAAATGCCGGCGCGCATTGCCGCCAGACTTTTTTCTTTCAGACCTCCGATCGGCAGAACCAACCCGCGCAAAGTGATTTCACCTGTCATCGCCACATCGGGACGAACTGGCTTGTTGCTAAAAAGCGAGGCGAGCGCGGTAAACATGGCGATTCCCGCAGATGGACCGTCTTTTGGCACCGCACCGGCGGGCACGTGCACGTGAATGTCCGTCTTACGAAAATCTTCTGAATTCACTCCAAGTTGGCCGTCGCGGCTGCGAAGGAGGCTCAGCGCCGCCTGGACGGATTCCTTCATCACTTCGCCAATGTGTCCGGTGAGCGTGATATTCCCTTTACCAGGATAACGCGTCGCTTCGATGTGCAACACTTCGCCGCCCGCGGGCGTATAAGCCAAACCTGTAACGACTCCGGGTTTGCTGGTCTTGAGCCTTGTTTCGCGAACGTACTTCGCAGGGCCGAGCATTTCACGCACGAGCTCCGGTGTGACCGTTACATGCTCGGTTTTTCCGCGCGCAACCTGCGCTGCGACGCCGCGACAAAGGGCGCCGATCTGTCGTTCGAGCTCACGGACACCGGCCTCATGTGTGTAGTCGTTGATAACACTTCGGAGCGCGTCGTCTTCCCAGACGCATTGTTCGGGTTTTAATCCGTTTTCTTCGAGCTGCCGCGGCACGAGGTACCGCTTGGCGATCTCGAGCTTCTCGCGCTCGGTGTAGCCGGGGATTGAGATTACTTCGATCCGGTCGCGCAACGGCTCCGGTATACCCTCGATATAGTTAGCGGTGCCGATGAAGATTACCTGCGACAGATCGAACAGCACATCGAGGTAACGATCGACGAAGGAATTATTTTGCCGCGGATCGAGCACCTCGAGCAACGCGCTGGCCGGGTCGCCGCGAAAATCCGCGCCGATCTTGTCGATCTCGTCCAGCATGAACACAGGATTGCGCGTGCCGGCGCGTCGCAGTTCCTGGATGATACGACCAGGCATCGACCCGATGTACGTGCGACGATGACCACGGATTTCCGCTTCGTCCCGCATCCCGCCGAGACTAATCCGGACAAATTTGCGGCCCAGCGCGTCGGCAATTGATTGGCCAAGGCTCGTCTTGCCCACCCCGGGCGGCCCGAGGAAACATAGGATCGCGCCGTGCCCTTGCGGGTTGAGTTTGCGCACGGCGAGATATTCGATCAGCCGCTTTTTAACTTTTTCCAGATCGTAGTGATCGCGATCCAGAATTTGCTGCGCCTGATCGAGGTCCAGGTTGTCTTTGCTTAATTCATTCCATGGAAGATCGGCGATGATCTCGATGTAACTTACAATCACCGAAAATTCCGGGCTGGCGGGTGGGATGAAATCGAGCCGCTTCAATTCGCGCTCGGCCTGTTTCATCACGGCCTCTGGCGGGTTGGCTTCTTCGAGCCGCTTGCGCAATTGTTGCGCCTGTTCTTCGCTGCCGCCTTCGTCCTCGCCCAGTTCGCGCTGGATCGCCTTAATCTGCGAACGCAGATAAGCGCGGCGCTGTGCATCGGAAAATTGCGACGCTACGTCTTTTTGCAGTCGCTGCTGAATTTCAGCAATCTCGAGCTGCGCTGAGATATGCTTTTGCACAGCGCGGACACGTTTTTCGACATCGAGCTCTTCGAGAATCGCCTGTTTTTCTGCGACGTCGATGTTCAAGTTCGGCGCCAGAAAATCAGCGAGCTGCTCGGCGTTTTCAATGTTCAGGATCATCAAACGCACCTGCTCTGGCGCGTCGGGTGTCAGTTCGAAGAGCTTTGCAGCAGAATCCCGCAGATTACGAAAGGTCGCTTCCCATTCCTTGCTTTCTGGCGGCGAAATGGAGTTCGGCAGATCGACTTCCGCGCGCAGGAATGGCGAAGTCGCGACGATTTTGCGCAGAGAAAAACGGCGCAGCCCTTGCGCGATGACTACGACATGGTCGTCCGACTGGCGCAGCAGCTTAAGCACGCGCACGGCTGTGCCGATGGAGTAGAGGTCTTGTTGCGCCGGGTCTTCCTTCGTCTCATCGCGCTGCGTAACTAACCCGATCACCTTCGTTCGCGGCAACGTCTCATCCAGCAGCTTGAGCGAAGCCGCGCGCTGAACGTTCAGCGGAACAACCGTGCCCGGAAAAACGACAAACCCACGCACCGGCAAAATGGACAATTCCTCGGGGATATGCGGCATTTGGGTTTCATCGGTGGGCGCCACGATGGTGCTTTGCGCTCCCGGTTTGAATTCGCCGCCTTCGCGTAACGCGCTGATTTCGTTCTCACTCATGATTTTTTAATGGCAGCGAAATCCAGAGCAGACCGTTCCGCTGCTCTGCGTGCGCCTGATCGATTTCCACTTCGGCCGGCAACGGCACTTCACGTCTGAACGGGCCGTAATCAATCTCCATCGCCAGCAATTGCACCGTGTGTCCCTCTGCGGGTGTGGGCTCCGGCAGCTCGCGCGTGCCGCGAATCACCACGCGCCGCGGTTCAACCGTGAGATCGATGACGGACCGATCAACTCCCGCCAGATCGACACAGATGCGAATGCACGTCTGGCAGCGGTACGCGTTGATGGCGGGTTCCCAGGCGTGTGCAAATCTCGAAAATTGCGAACGTGACAGTTCGTAGGTGATATCGTGCAGTGCGCCGTGCAACCATCGCAACTTAATGTTCCTGATTGGATCCATTGTTTGTCGATTAAACTAAAAATCTTGGCGCGTACGTTCCGTTTTTAATCTGTAGCCGAAGATACGCTATAGACGGTGCATTTGCGCGTGCCTCTTTCGAGGGACGTGTGCGCAGTGGGTCCCATTCGACGCATGCGTCGTTGCGGCCCGGCGGGTTCTCGTTACTTCGTCTTCCCCGGACCCCATAAGGCGCGACCCGGTTTCGCGCCCGTGTGCTCGCCATCTTTGATGACTTGCACGCCATTAACAAAGACCTGCTTCACCCCCACGGCGTATTGATGCGGTTTTTCGAAGGTAGCGCGATCCGAAATCGTCGCTGAGTCAAACACAACCACGTCTGCGAACATTCCTTCCTTTAGAAACCCGCGGTGATCGAGACCGAGATTCGTTGCAGGCAATCCGCTCAGCCGGCGAATAGCTTCCTTCATCGATACGACTTTCTCGTCGCGGACATATTTGCCTAACACCCGCGCGAAATTCCCGTATGCGCGCGGATGAGGATTGGATTTCGTGAACGGCGGCTCCGGCGCTTGCGACGCTTCATCGGATCCAAATGAGATCCACGGCTTCGCGAGTTCTTTCTTCACGTTATCTTCGGACATTAGATAATAGATCGTGCCGATGCGTGATTCGTCCTCCGCAATCAAATCCATCATCGTGTCGATTGGATCTTTCCCACGCATCTTCGCGACTTCGGCGAGCGTTTTGCCGGTGAGCGGCTTCAGCTTTTCCGATTTGAACGCAGCCAGCAGAATGTGCTCCGGGCCACCGGCGTCCAGATACAGGTTCTCCCATGAGTCCGTCGGCTTCTGGACTTCGCCTTTAATCTTCTCGCGTATCGCCGGATCGCGCAGCCGCTTGAACAGCGCCGGATAACCGCCGTTTTCCGTCCATGGTGGCAAACACGCGTCGAGTCCCGTTCCTGCCGCGGTGTAAGTGTACATGTCGGCGGTAATTTCCAGCCCTTCCTTTTGCGCCTGCTCGATGTGAGCGAGCAGTTGGTCCTCTTTTGCCCAGTTTCCGCGGCCTGAGGCCTTGATGTGGTAAACTTCTGCCGGGATGTTCGCCTCCCGACTGATCCGAATTAATTCGTCAAGTGCTTCGAGCAATCGGCTGCCTTCGCTGCGCATATGCGAGATGTATCTGCCCTGATATTTTGCGGCGACCTTGCATAGTTCGATCAGCTCTTCCGTCTTCGCATAAAACGCGGGCGGATAAATGAGCGAAGTGCCAATTCCCAGCGCGCCTGCTTCCATCTCTTTACGGACCAGGTCGCGCATCTCATCAACTTGTTGTGGAGTTGGCGCCTTGTCTTCGAACCCAACCACGTATTCGCGGATCGTGGTCGCGCCGATGAACGAGGCGACGTTGCATGAGATACCGCGTTTTTCGAGGTACTGCAGATAGTCTGCCAGCGTGTTCCATTTGATGTCGTACTTGATGTCGCTTTGTGCGCGCAGCATGTGCTCGCGCACGCGGTCGTTCACCGGCCCCATCGATTCGCCTTCGCCCATGATCTCTGTCGTCACGCCCTGCCGAATTTCGCTTTGCGAGCGGCCATCCTGAATCAGCGACTCGGTGGACCAGGAAAGCATGTTAATAAACCCGGGCGCCACGGCGAGACCCTTGGCGTCAACAACTGTTTTCGCTTTTGCTGACTTGAAATCGCCAACACCAGCGATGCGATCACCGCGAATTGCAACATCTGCCTGCCGCGGCTCGCTGCCCGCGCCATCATAAGCTGTTCCGCCCCGTATGATAACGTCAAAATCTGCGCGCGCCGGCGATGGAGATGGGTCCCGAGCGGACATCGCTAGCACAATTGTCAGGAGCGCGATGAGCCAAAGGAAATTCTGTTTCATTGGTTCTGTTGACCGTATCGAACACCGACACTAGCGCAAAAGCCAACGCAAGGTATGCAGTGCGCAGGCATGTCCACGCTTTCAAAAGCGGTTCCGCAGTCGCGGGATCGCCGCACTTCAAAAGCAGATCCCGCAGTTGTAGTGTCCGCTGTCCTCAGCGGACTTTTGCTTTGCGCCCGATTGCTGCGCTGAGGACAGCGCAGGCTACAGCGCTCGCGCGCTTCTGGCTGCGACACTGCGCCGCTACGTAATAGGGGCGACCGGGAGCCCGGCGAGGTCCGAATTGTATTATGAAGTTTGCGGGCGACAAAGGCCAGCAGGCCAGGTGGAGTCGTATCTGCGGCTTCGCGAAAGAGAAAGGGGAATTCAGAACTTAAGAAAGGGGAGCATCTAATGAAAACACTAATGAAATCCAAGCGGGCATTGCTGCTGTCGATCCTTTGCGCAGGCGTCGTTATCACTTTTTTGGGCGGATGTGCAGAGGGGCCTTATGTGACTTCGTATGATACCGGCTATTATCCAACCGCGTACTACACGCCGTCCTATAGCTACCCGTCTTCGTATTATTATGGACCGACCTATGATGGTACGATCGTGCGCTCCGGCGTCCGCTATAATGACGCTTACGGACCGCGCTACTACAGCCGTACGGTTTACGGCGACTGGTAATTGATTTGCGACACGCGTTTGATTGATGCATCGGCGCACACTGAACGTGCGCCGATGTAGTCAAAATCGCTCGACAAATGGGCTCGAATCCCACGTGCTGTAGCCCGGGCGCTACGTGCCATTAGAGAACGAGGGCTCTAGCGAGTCAGCGCCTCAGCGAAGCGTCGTTGCCAAAATTATTCTTATTTAGCTTTGTTTCTTCGAACCACTGGATTAGTGAACGGATACATCTTCGTCACAACAAATCATGAAAACATATTGCCAAGTCGCAGCAACGATCCCTTCGCTGCTTTGCGCGGGTCTTGTTGGCCTCTCCTTCAACGGGTGCGCCGGAACCTCGTACGTTGAGACCAGCCACACTCCTGAGTCCCGTTACGATATTTATCACGGACCCGACTATTATCCGTATTATCCCTATTACAGTTATTACGGTGGCGCGTACTACTACGGATATTGACCGTTGGCGTCAAAAAGTGATCTTATTCCATTGTCCGCGTAATAGCGTCGTCCGTTGTAGTTTTTTCGCGCGAAAAGGACTTCCAGCGCGACTCAGTCAACGACGAATGCGTGTTTTGCAGATGGGCCTTGTCGTACGGTTTCCGAACGCGTGATGAATTTCCATGCGATCGGCAGGACTTTCGTTCGTCATAAGCCGACCAGTGATTGGTTTCAATGCTGTTCATTATTTAATTCAAAATTGATTTTCACGTCGTAATGCTCGCCCTTGATGAGCCCAGCCGGCGGGGCGTCAACTTCAGTCACTCGCTTGGCGATGGTCGCGACAGATTCGTTCACGATGACGTTCTCAGATGGCTTAATGATTTCGAACTTTGAAACGCGCCCGTCTTTTTCGATTCGAACTTTGACGAGAGTGGAAATTTTGCTGCCGGAAGGGACGCTGGTCGTCGGCTGAATCCATGCGCTATAAAAGCGATCGTGTAACATGTTGCCATACCAGCCGAACTCCGAGGCGCTGCTTCCGCCCCCCGCGCTGCCACCTTTCCCGGTTGGACCTGTTTTCCCACTGCCGCTCTGAGAGGCAGTTCCCGTTTTCGTCAGGGCCTTTTTCTCTGATTTCTCGCTCGATTTCGCTGAAGGTGGCTTCGCTTTTGGCGGCGGTTTAGGGGATGCTCTCGCCAAAAGAATTTTCTTCGGCGTCGGTTTCGGGATTGATTTTGCCGTTGGCTTCGGTTTTGGCGCCGGAGTTGCCGTTCGCTTTGGCTTGGGTGTGATTGTCGGTGTTGGCTTCGGGGTTGGTGATGGCAGTTCGATTTCGCTTTTCACTGTCGTTACGGCGGAGCGTTCCTCGTCGTCTGTTTTCACGCCTTTCGGTTCGGGGTCCGGAGTTGGAGCCTCTGGTAACGGCGATGCGCCGTTTTCTGATTCTCCAACCGGGAGATTTTCAGCGGCACCTAACCAAACGATGCTCTCTGGATTCGATGAGGCCCTGGCCACCACGCTCCAGCGAATGAGTCCCGCGATCAACACAACATGCGCAACCGCGATCACAGTGACGTTTCGCCAAAAACGCACGTGTCTCACTTGGCTTCCGCTCGCGTCGCAATACCGACCTTTGTGATTCCCGCCCGTTGCACCGCGTCCATTACGCCAATCAATTTTTGCACGGGCAGCTCGCGATCGGGTCGAATTACGATTGCGACATCTGGATTGTTCCGTCTTAATTCGCCCAATTGTGCGGAGAGCGTTTCCAAATCGACTACCTGATTGTTAAACCGGATCGTGTCGGCGCGATCGATGGAAACTGTTTGCACCTGCGACCTGTTGATCTGCGGATTCTTCGCCCCACTGGATGGGATTACCAGGTTCATGCTGCTTTCGAGCAAGGGTGTTGTGATCATGAAGATGATGAGCAGGACAAATGCCAGATCGAGCAGCGGCGTGACATTGATCTCGCTCAGCGTGGAGAGATTCTGGCGTTGTGAGTAACGTCTCACCTGCGAAAGGCCGATTCACGCGATCCGTGATCGACATACTTATGCTCGAATTCGGACGCGAGTTCGGCGGCGAAATTGTCCATTTCAACGATGATCCCACGAATGCTGGTGACAAGAAAGTTGTAACCAAACATCGCTGGAATCGCGACGCACAGCGCGGTAACAGTGGTGATGAGCGCGCCCGAAACTCCCGGCGCCATGGAGACAAGGCTCGGCGAACCGGCCTCGGCCACACCGGTGAACGCGTCCATCACGCCCCATACCGTGCCGAGCAACCCAAGAAACGGCGAGCCGCTTACCGCGGTGGCGAGCAAAATCATCTGCGATTCGAGCGCAAGCGCTGTTTCGCCTACGGCGCGTTCCATCGCGGCGTTGACCGCACCCATTTGCGCGGGCGAAATCTTATCGGCGATCTCTAGTCGGGCACGAAACGTATCATCTACTTCGGGCGACCCGAGAAGATGAAATGTCATTTCCTGGCAACCCGCGCGATATACGTTGAAAACCGGTGACCCGGGAAATCGAGCGTTCTTCTCAAAGAGACGCAGCGGTTGTCGATCTTGCCGAAAAACGGCGAGAAAACGCGCGTTCTGTTTTCGAGCGAAGCGGATCACGCGCAGTTTCGTGATCATGATCGACCAACTGAA
>Ga0137403_10002941_pt1 | contig 20591 bp, 14 predicted proteins | sample CZOMad2_1_16fung_FD_122057 | JGI IMG/M metagenome (GOLD analysis project Ga0137403, IMG submission 122057) | Vadose zone soil fungal communities from Angelo Coast Range Reserve, California, USA - CZOMad2_1_16fungal (Hybrid Assembly) | ecosystem: Environmental > Terrestrial > Soil > Vadose zone...
GAGGTCGCTCGAGAGCAGGGCGAGATCGAGCGCGCCGGTTTTTTTAAGGCCGCAAGCGATGGCTGCGAAACGAAAGCCACGCGGGAGAGACGATTCAGAGAGAGCGTGCTTCATGCCGGGAAGGTCCGTTGCATTAGCGCGACGAACCCGGAAGCAACCTCCGATCCTCCACTACTGCTACGAGCGTGGCTGCGTTTGTTGCGATTTGCGCGCTGCTGGACTGGTTCATGACTGGGCTCCTGTGGTTGAGGTTTTTTGGTTGAGACGTGCTTGCAAATCGGCGATGGCGGCGCGGACGGAATCGGGCGCGGTGCCGCCGGGAACTTTTTTTGAGGCTAGCGCGGCGTCGAGAGTGAGGCAGACGCTGAGATCGGAATCGAAGGCAGGCGAAATGGTTTTCAGGACGTCGAGAGGGAGTGCGGTCCAGGAGACGTTGCGTTTTTCGGCTTCGCGGAGGACTTTGCCGACGAGATCGTGGGCCTGGCGGAAGGGAATGCCTTTGCGGACGAGATAGTCGGCGGCTTCGGTGGCGAGGAGCGCGGGATTTGCGGCGGCGGCGCGGAGGCGTTCGTTGTTGAATTTGGTGGCGGCGATGGCGCCCGCGGCAACGGCGAGCATGTCCGCGACTTGATCGTGCGCGGCGAAGAGGGCTTCCTTATCTTCCTGCAAGTCGCGTTGGTAGCTGGTGGGCAGACCTTTTAGCGTGGTGAGAAGCCCAAGGAGCGCGCCGGTGATGCGGCCGGATTTACCGCGGATGAGTTCCCAGGCGTCGGGATTTTTCTTTTGCGGCATGAGGCTGCTACCGGTGGAATATTCGTCGGGGAGGATGACGTAACTGAATTCCTGGGAGGCGAAGAGGACGAAGTCTTCGGCGAGGCGGGAGAGATGGGTGGCAATGCCGGTGAGTGCGAAGAGATAGTCGAGGGCGAAGTCGCGATCGCCTACAGCGTCGAGGCTGTTGGCGGTGATGCGGGAGAAGCCGAGTTCCCTGGCGATGGCATTGCGGTCGATCGCGAAGCTGTTTCCCGCGAGCGCGCCTGAACCCATTGGACATGCATCCGCACTCGCTGCCGCATTGTGCAAACGCGTGACGTCGCGGAGGAATGCTTCGGCATGGGCGAGGAGAAAATGCGAGAGCAGGATCGGCTGGGCGTGTTGCATGTGCGTCATGCCGGCCATGGGCACGCCGAGGTTGGCTTTGGCTTGCATCAGGAACGCGTTGAGAAGAGCTGACAAGCCATGCCTGATTTCCTCGGCCGCGTCGATCATGAAGAGGCGGAAGTCGGTGGCGACGAGTTCGTTGCGGCTGCGGCCGGTGTGGAGTTTGTGGCCGAGGTCGCCGAGGGTGCGGACGAGTTCGCGCTCGACGAAATGATGGACGTCTTCGGCATCGGCGCCGGATTTTTCGAGCCATGCGGGCTCGGATTTGGCGCGTTGTTCGATGGCATCGAGCGCGACGAGTAAGTGATTCAATTCGTCCGCCGTGATGATGTCGATGGGAACGAGAGCTTTGGCCCAGGCGCGGTCGACGGCGAGTTCGTAGGGGAGCAAGCGGCGATCGAACGCGAAGGAGCGCTGGAAGGTGTCGAAGCGCGCGTTGGGTTCGCGATCGAAGCGGCCTCCCCAGAGGCGGTCGTCTTTGCGTTGGGTGGACATTTTTGTCGGTTACATCGTGCCAGGAAGACGGGCACGGCAATGCCGTGCCCCTACTGGCTTAGTTTCCTTCGGCTTTGGTTTTGGGGCGCACCGTTACTGGTAGCGCGAAGAGGTTGATGAAGCCTTCGGCGTCCTTGGGGTTGTAGCGACCCATGGTGAAGCTGGCCAGGTCAGCGCGATAGAGAGAGAAAGGCGACTTGCGGCTGGTGACGTTGAGCGTGCCCTTCCAGAGTTTCAAGCCGACCGAGCCGGTGACGCGCTCTTGCGCGACTTTGAAAAAGCCGTCGAGAGCTTCGCGGAGCGCGGAGAACCAGAGGCCGTAGTAAACGATCTCGGCGTAGCGAACGGCCAGGGCTTGCTGGAAGTGGGCGGTCTCGCGGTCGACGGTGAGACGCTCGAGTTCCTGGTGAGCTTTGACGAGCAGCGTGCCGCCGGGAGTTTCGTAAGCGCCGCGGGATTTCATTCCAACTAGGCGGTTTTCTACGAGGTCGGTGCGGCCGATGCCATGCTTGGCGGCGATTTCGTTGAGCGTGCTGAGAAGATCGATGGGGCCGAGTTTGGCGCCGTTGACGGAAACGGGCGTGCCGGACTCGAAACCGATTTCTACTTCTTCGGCTTTGTCGGGAGCTTTTTCCGCGGAGACGACCCATTGCCACATGGCTTCGTTGGGCGCTTTGGCAGGATCTTCGAGTTCGCCACCTTCGTGGCTGAGATGCCAGATGTTGCGGTCGCGGCTGTAGATATTTTTCTTGCTCTGCTCAACCGGAATGCCGTGCTTGTCGGCATAGGCGATGGCGTCTTCGCGGGAGTCTATATCCCATTCGCGCCAAGGGGCGATGATTTGCAGATTGGGCGCGATGGCTTTGTAGGCCAGCTCGAAGCGAACTTGATCGTTGCCTTTTCCCGTGCAGCCATGGGAGAGGCCGTCGGCGCCGAGTCTTAGCGCGAGGTCGGCTTGGCGTTTGCCGAGAATGGGACGCGCCATGCTGGTGCCAAGTAGATACGTATGTTCGTAAATGGCGCCGGCGCGGAGCGTGGGCCAGATGTATTCGCGAATGAATTCTTCGCGGAGATCCTCGACGTAGGCGGTGGAAGCGCCGGTGGCCAGGGCTTTTTTGCGCGCGGCTTCGAGATCTTCCTGTTGGCCGACGTCGCCGATCATGGCGATGACTTCGCAGCCGTAGTTTTCCTTTAGCCAGGGGATGATGATGGAGGTGTCCAGACCTCCGGAGTAGGCGAGGACGACTTTTTTCGGTTTGGGTTGTTGCTGTTTCACGGGTTTCCTTTATTAGAGAAGTCTACAGTCGACAGTTTAGGGTTGACAGCTAAGAGCTGGAAAGGCTGGCGCAGCATGCCGCGCCACTACAAAGACGATAGACGGCGATGGTGTCGGGCGGATGAATCGCGAAGGCGAGCGCCGACATGCTTTTCTGAAACCTTGCCGAGATGGGGCGCAGCAGTGCCGCGCTCCTACGGGAGTGGGCAGTTGCCCGCCGGAGATGGTGGTGATGGATGGCATTAGAAGAGGGTGTGCAGGATGGCTTTCTGCACGTACATTCGATTTTCGGATTGGTCGAGGACGACCGACTGGGGGCCGTCGAGAATTTCGGGCGTGACTTCCAGGCCGCGGTGCGCCGGAAGACAGTGCATGAAGAGGGCGTCCGGAGCGGCTAGCGACATCAACTCAGTGTTGACTTGATAGGGCTGGAAGATAGCGGTACGCGTTTTTTCTTCGGCTTCGAAACCCATGCTGGTCCAGGAATCGGTGTACACGGCTTGGGCACCGGAGACGGCTTCACGAGGATCGGTGAGCAGTTCGATCTTGGCTTTGGTCTCGCGGGCTACGCGCTTGGAATCGGCGATGACCTCGGGAAGCGGCGGGTAGTCCGGCGGCGTGGCGATGCGGAGATGTACGCCGAGCCGGGCGGCGAGATACATCAGCGAATGGCAGACATTGTTGCCGTCGCCGACGTAAGTGAGTTGAAAGCCGCGGAGGTTGCCAAAGCGCTCAGTGAGCGTGAAATAGTCGGCGAGCGCCTGACAGGGATGAAACTTGTCCGAGAGCGCGTTGATGACAGGGATTTCGGCATTAGCGGCCATTTCGTCGAGCACTTGCTGTCTGTACACGCGGGCGACGATGCCCTGTACCCAGCGGTCGAGATTGCGCGCGACATCGGCGATGGATTCACGCGCGCCCAGGCTGGCTTGCGCTTGCGTGTGATCGAGGAAGACCACATTGCCGCCCATGCTTTGAATGCCGACGTCGAAAGTGACGCGAGTGCGCAGCGAAGGCTTCTCGAAAATAAGCGCGATGCATTTACCGGTGAGCGTGGAAGCGTAGCGGCCGGGGCGCGCTTTGATATCGGCGGAGAGCTGGAGAAGGTCGCGCGTGTGCGCGGAACTCCATTCGGCGCCGGTGAGAAGATCGGGCGACAAAGAAATAGGAGCTACGAGAGTGTTGGTGGTCATGGGCTTGGGTTACCTCGATGCCGCGGAAACGGCTTGAGCTGGGATGGATTTCGGGGCCGATGCAAAGACAATTTCGAGCAAACGAAGAAAATCGCGAACTTGCACGCGAGTAACGATGAACGGAGGAAGAAAACGCAGGGTGAAGTCGTGCGTGCAGTTGATGAGCAAGCCGCGATGGAGCGCTTCTGTGACGAGCGGGCCGCCTTCGATGGACAGTTCGACACCGATCATCAGGCCTTCGCCGCGAATCTCCCGGATGAAAGAAAATTGGGCGGCCAGCTTGGTGAGGCCGGCGCGGAGTTCTTCGCCGCGAGCGCGAATATTAGCCAGCAGCTTTTCGTCTTCGATGGTCTGCAGCGCTGCCAGAGCCGTGGAGCATGCGAGCGGACCGCCGCCAAAGGTCGTGCCGTGGAGTCCGGGCGAGATACGAGACGCGACAGCTTCGCTGGCTAGGATTGCACCGAGAGGGATACCGGCGGCGAGAGGCTTGGCGATCACGACGACATCCGGCTTTGAAGAGAACTTCTGATAGGCGAAATAGCGTCCCGTGCGGCCCAAGCCGCACTGAATTTCGTCAGCGATGAGAAGGGCGCCGTGCTGCGTGGCCAGAGCGCGGGCGCGGTTCCAGAAAGTTTCGCTGACCGGATGAATCCCGCCTTCGCCCTGGATGGTTTCGAGGAGGATGGCGCAGACCGTATCGTCGAATTTAGATTCGAGGTCGGCGACATCGTTGAAGCGAACAAATTCGGCGCCGGGAATCACCGGCGAGAAGGGCAGGCGATATTTCTCGGTAGAGGTCACGCTGAGCGCGCCGAAGGTCCGGCCATGAAAGGAATTTTCCAGCGCGAGGAAGCGGTGCTTGCGGGGCGCCGCATTTAGATTTTCGCTGGGCGTGTGGCCGCAAAGACGGGCCAGCTTCAGAGCTCCGTCGATGGCTTCCGTGCCGCTGTTGGAAAAGAAGACGCGGTCGAGCCCGGACCATTCCGCGAGTTTGCGGGCTAGTGGACCTTGAAAAGAATTGTGAAAAAGGTTGGAGAGGTGGATGCCGCGACCAGCTTCGCGGCGAATCGTTTTGATGATGCGAGGATGGGCGTGGCCGAGCGCATTGACGGCGATGCCGCCCAGGAAATCCAGGTATTTCTTGCCGGTGGAATCGTAGACGTAGCAACCACGGCCGTGAGTGAACAGAATTTCTGGCCGTTTGTAGGTCGGCAAGAGAAATTTTTGAGCGTCGAGCAGGCGCGCGTCAGCCTTGGCGCTTTTCGAGGCCGCGGGTTTGGCGGCACGCGAGGGGCGAAAAGAGGTGCGTTTCTTTGTCAGCATCTTTTTCATGCCGCGGAGAGGGCCGCGTGCGCCGCGGAATTGTGTTCACGAAGAACTCGGGTGCCGGGAATGGCTGGTTGAGCCTCGATGCGCGAATCCGAATGCGAAGCGAGGAGCAAGGCGTCAGTCGAAGCGCCACCGACGATGCGAACCTGACGGACTCCGCCTTCGATGGCGCGTTTGGCGGCTTCGAGTTTTAGGATCATGCCGCCGGAAACGACGCGGGACTGTACGAGACGCTCGATTTCTTCGCAGGTGATGGCCGCGAGGACTTTGTCGCCGTCGAGCACGCCGGCAACGTCGGTGAGATAGATCAATTGATCGGCGGCGATGTATTCGGCGCAGGCGGCAGCCATGTGATCGGCGTTGATGTTGTAGAGCTGATTGTCCGAGGCAATGCCGAGGCATGGAGCAACAGGAAGCAAACCTTCACGCCACAGCGATTCGATGAAAGGAAGATTGAGTCCGGTGAGGTAGCCGACATAGCCGAGGCTGCCTGCCACTTCATTGTGAACCATAGGCTCGGCGCGAAAGGCTTGCGCGTCCGCGGCAGAAATGCCGATGGCGGGCTGGCCTTCGGCGGAAATCGCGGCAGCCAATTTTTTATTGAGCAGGCCGGCGAAGACCATGACCGCGGCGTCGCGCGTTTGCTCGTCAGTGACGCGTAAGCCGCCGACAAACCGACTCTCGATGCCCATGCGTTTGAGTGTGGCAGTGAACTGACGGCCACCGCCGTGAACGACGAGGATCTCGTGGCCTTCGCGAGCGAGTTCGGCGACTTGGCGGGCGAGAGAACTAATGACCGCCTCGTCTTCCAGTAAAGCTCCAGCAAATTTGATAACGGTTCTCATTGCAGCGCGGTTTGCTCCTCCAAGCTGAGCATGTGGTTGAAATTTTGAACGGCCTGGCCTGCGGCGCCTTTGCCGAGGTTGTCCAGGCAGGAAACGAGAATGAGGCGGCGGCCCGAAGGATCGAGGGCGAAGCCGATATCGCAGAAATTGGTGTGTGCAACATGCTGCAGCTCAGGAAGGGAACCGGCGCGCCACAGACGAATCATCGGACGGCCGGCGTAGAAGTTGCGGTAGAGAGCTTCGATGGAGTCTGCGGTGCGGGGCTGATCGAGCGTGACGTAAATAGTGGAAAGAATGCCACGGGCTAGCGGCAACAAATGAGTGCTGAACGTGAGCTGAGATTCGGGAATGCCGGTGTGCTCGAGAATCTCCGGGGTGTGCCGATGCGAAAAGAGATTGTAGGCTTTGAAGTTTTCGTCAACTTCGACGAAATGGAGGTCGCGACGGGGATCCTTGCCGGCACCGCTGGCTCCGGATTTGCAATCGCAAACGACGCTGCTGCCCGGAGCGATCCAGAGGAACGCGGCAAGCGGGCGAAGAGCCAGGATTACGCTGGTGGCGTAGCAACCAGGATTGGCAACGAGTTGCGCCGACTTAATTTGCTCGGCATAAAGTTCGGGAATGCCGTACGCGGCTTGGGACAGCGTGGCGGCGTCAGGCGCAGGCAGCTTGTACCAGGAAGTGAAAGTGTCCGCGGAGCGAAACCGAAATGCACCACTGAGATCGACGACGCGCAGGCCGGCAGCGAGCAGCTGGGGAGCGAGTTCCGCTGAAGCTTCGTGCGGCGTCGCGAGGAACGCGGTGCCTGCGGCGCTGGATGTGATCGCGTCGATGGATAGAGGACGAAGAGGAGCTTGGCCCGTGCCGCGCAACCGCGGGAAGAGTTCGCCGAGACACTTAGCGCCATTGGTCTCGCGCACATAGAAGGCCGGATTCTTGACGGCAGGATGGCGGAGCAGTAGACGCGCCAGTTCGAAGCCGGAATATCCAGTGACACCTGCCACCGCGACTTGGTTGGGGTCTCTCATTTCACGAAAGCTTCGATCTTTTTTTGCAGCGATTCGCGAGTCTTCTTGTTGGGTGTGATGATGAGCACGGTGTCGTCCCCGGCGATGGTCCCGGCGATTTCCGGGAATTTTGCGCCGTCGACTGCGGCGGCGAGAGGCTGCGCACCGCTGGGCGGAGTCTTCAGGACGAGCAGATTCTCCGCGGGGCGAATGTCCAGCAAGAATTCAGAAAGCGCACGAGTGAGCGGGGGCAGCGGAGCGGGTTCGTCGGCGACAGCTGCACCCACTTTATAGCCATCTTGCGTCTTAACGAGGCGGAGCTCCTGCAGATCGCGCGACAGGGTGGCCTGGGTAACGCGAAGCTTGCGCGCAGCAAGACGGCGGCGGAGATCCTCCTGATTGGCGATGCGCTCGTCGGAGACGAGGCGAAGGATCTGGCCCTGGCGAAATGTTTTACCGGTATTCATAGACTCTATGAAATATGCACCGTCCTGTATTTTTATACAGGCAGATGCAGTGGCGTGTCAAACAAATTTCTACAAAATTCGCGTCGGGTGGGGATGAGGAGACAGAGCCAGGAAGAACGCCCGAAACTACGGGGCCAAGACTCTAGGAAAGGCAAAATACCGATTAAATTGGCCTGTGGAGCATGCTGAAAAGGGCTATGCAAGATTGGTGGCAAGGAGGCGACACACTGCTGGCTTTTCCGGGCGGGATGTTACTTAATCAATTCTGCGCCTGAGATGGGTACCTCCTGCCAAGTTACGGGATGCAAGAACGAATCGCCAGCGGCACTCGCCGAGCAAAAGCTCTGTGTGCTGCACTTTACGCTTTCGCTCGAAGCGGGGTGCGCGGAGATGCGCCGGGAAACCGCGCTGGGGAACGCGCCGCACGAACGGCAAAAAGAGATCATGAAGTTCATTACGGATCACGGCGAGCGATTGGCGCGTGTAGCCACCAGCGGACTGCACCTGACCGATGACTTGAAGGCGCGCATTCTGAGCACGTTTTTGACGCTGATGAATCTGCGAGAGAACATCGACCGGTCGAACATGCGCAGTTCGTTCGGACGATCCGGCAATATCCGGTAAGCCCGGCGCATTCACGAATAGTTCAGGCACCGATGTAACGGGCGTAAAGGGAACGCGCCACGGCGGGGTCCGTGGTGCCCTTGAAGACGGCACGCCCGTCAGCGAAAACCGTAACTTCATAGGGCGCGATGCGGAAGCGCAGGAGAAAATCGTTGCTGCGAAGGTCGCTGATCGTCGCGGCGAGCCGGGAGCGAAGCGAATCAAGGTTCAGGGCGCGAGAGCGCTCGTGAATCTGGACGGAATCGCGCCCGCAGAGAGTGACATGAGGCTGGACTTCTCCGGTCAAGTAGCCGAAGTCGCGGCGGACGCAGACCCGGCAGTTCGAATTACGCGGCACACGGATGGACTGGAAATGGCCGCTCCAAACATCGCAGGAGATCAATTTGCCGTGAAGTGAGGTTTCGCGTCCGGTGAGGAACTTGAGGGCTTCAGCAACTTCGAGCGAAGCGATCAAATTGACGATAGGGCCGAGAACGCCGACGGTGTCACAAGTCTCCTCGAGACCGCGGCCGACTTCCGATTCGAGCAGGCAAGCCAGACAGGGAGTTACGCCAGGGCGAATCACCATGGTCAAGCCGTAGCTGGCCACAGCGGCTGCGTAGATCCAGGACTTACTGGTGCTGACCGCGAAATCGTTGATGAGGAAGCGCGTCTCGAAATTATCGGTGCCGTCAAGAATCAGGTCGAAGCCGCCTAGCAGGTCTTCAGCATTGCGAGAATCGAGATCGGCCACGATACCTTCAAGCGCAACGCCGGAATTCATGGCGCGAAGATGGCGCTCGGCAGCAACGGCTTTGGGAAGCGCGTCGCGGGCGTCAGCCTCGTCAAAGAGCATCTGGCGCTGCAGATTCGAAGGCTCGACGAAATCGCGGTCGAGTATCCGCAAGCGGCCTAGCCCAGCACGAACCAGCAAAGCAGAAGCGGCGGCACCGATCGCGCCGCAGCCAACAATCACCGCGCTCGAAGCGAGAAGCCGCTCCTGACCTTCGGCGCCAATGGGAGCAAAGAGCGTTTGCCGCGAATACTTTTCGTGAAGTGAGTGGTCCAAAGGAATTCCCGACTCGTTTGGACGGGCGCACCCAATTTGCCTGAGAAATTCCGGCGCCGCAACGGCAGCAGCAAGGTACGGATAACCCCAACGATGTTTACATGATAGCGCTGATGGAAGGGAGCCGAGCAACGCCACTATACTAGATCTCGTCTGAGCTAAAGACACATGAAGCGAGTTTTAGCCAAGGGACGGCGAGCGATCGCCGTCTTCGCGCTTGTTTTGCCGCTAGCGCCCACATACGCACAAGACCCGCCGTTGCATGCGGCGCAGGAATCGGCGTCGCCGTACGTCGTGGAAGTGCGCCTGGTTGGCGAGGATGGAAAGCCGAAGGGCGCAGTGCCCGCGAATTTAGCGGTTCAGCCGGGCAAACCGCTGGACAATCAGGAAGTCGCGGAAGCATTGCGAACGCTGTACCGCACTGGGGACTATGCGGACTTGCAAGCGGTAGCGACGCCGGTCGAAGGCGGAGTACGCCTGGACTTCGTCGCGACAGAGTATCTGTTTTTCAATGAGATCAGGATTGACGGATTGACGCCGCCGCCGAGTGACGCGTCGGCAGCAGCAGCCATGCAGATCACGCTGGGCCAAACTTACCGGCGAGCGGTGTTGGATGAGGCGCTGGAGCGGCTTAAGGAAGCGCTGCGAGAAGACGGGCTGTATCAGGCAGGAGTTTCTGCGGAGACCGTGCCACACCGGGACACCCGGCAGATGGACATCGTGGTGCACGTGAAGCCCGGACCACGGGCGCGCGTGGGCGTTATCCACTTGACCAACGGAACGCAATACGGCGACACAGAGTTGCTTGCCAAGTTGAAGTTGCGCCCGGGACGCGAAGTGACCTCAACGCGATTGCAGGCCGGCGTGGAGCGCATCCGGAAATACCTCGTAAGCAAAGGGCGACTGGAAGCGCGCGCAATTATTCGGCGCGGGGAATACGACGCGAGCAAGAACGCGCTTCCGATCGACTTGGAAGCCACGGAAGGTCCGCGGGTGCGGGTGGTCGTGGCTGGCGCCAAGCTCTCGAATCGAGACGTAAAAAGACTAATTCCCATTTATCAGGAACGCGCTATCGATCCGGATCTTCTGGAAGAAGGAAAGCGAAATCTCCAGGAACGGCTGGAGCGTGACGGTTATTTCGACGCCAAGGTGGACTACGCGCGGGAAACAAAACAAGTCGCAGAGAAGAAGGGCGTACCGGCAGGAACGGAAGAAGTCATTACCTACACGATCGACCGCGGAGTGCGGCACAAGCTGATCGGCATCGAAATCACGGGCAATCGCTATTTCGACAAGGAATTGCTGTCCAGCCGCCTGACGATTTACGGGAAGGCCTTCGGATCACGCGGGCGGTTTAGCGGACGGTTGGTGGAGCTGGATGCGTCTTCCATGCGGAATCTATACGTGGCCAACGGATTTCTGCAAGCAAAGGTGGAAGCAATCACGGATCACGCCTACCACGGGCACGAAGGAAACCTGTTCGTAAAGTTTGCGATACAAGAAGGCAAACAGACCCGCGTAGCTTCGCTGTCGATTGAAGGCGTGCATTCGTTCAAGGAGGAAGAGTTGCTGAACGTAGTCGGATCGACTCCCGGGCAGCCGTATTCCGACATTACCGTGGCCACGGACCGCGATAACATTCTTGCCTTGTATTTCAATGAAGGTTATCCGGAGGCGACTTTCACCGCCACGGCGGTGCCAACGCCGGCGGAAACAGTTGCGGTGTCGGCGAAGACATCGGATTCCGCTTCGGTCGATTTCGTCAAAGTAGTTTTTCAGATTCATGAGGGCGCACAAGTCCGGGTGCGAAGTATCTTCCTGAGCGGCTACAAGCACACGCGCCCCGGGGTGATCCGGCGTGAAGTAAAAGTGCAGCCCGCGGAGCCGTTGAGGCAGGGCGATGTGGTGGAATCGCAACGCCGGCTGTACAACCTGGGAGTTTTCAACCGGGTGACCATCGAGCCACAGAATCCAAACGGAACCGACCCAGACAAGAACGTGGTTGTTCTTGTGGAAGAAGCCAAGAGATATACGCTGGCCTACGGCGGCGGATTCGAAGTGCAACGGTTGGCCAGCACCACGAACCCGACCGGTGGAGAGGTACAAGCAGCTCCGCGCGGAATTCTGGAAATCACCAAGAACAATTTGACCGGACGAGGCGATTCACTCTCGCTCAAGCTGCGGGGCAGCACCATCGAAGACCGCGCGCTGCTGGGATACTCGGTACCAAATACATTTGCCGACCCGCACTTGAGCTTGCAAGCCACCGTGTACACGGAAAGAACTCAGGACATCAACACGTTCAAGGAAAATCGGTACGAAGGATCGTTGCAACTGACCGACCAGCGGACACCGCGGACCACGCTCCTATATAGATACTCGTTCCGAAGAGTGGTGGTGTCCAACTTGAACGAGCACGTGCCGCCCGACGAAATTCCATTGTTTGAACAGCCCACACTCGTTTCGCAGTTCGGCATGACCTGGGTTCGGGATTCGCGGGACAATCCAGCAGACGCCAGCAAGGGAAGCCTAAACAGTGCGGACATCAGCGACGCTGATACAAGAATTGGATCGAGCGCGAGCTTTCTGCGATTCTTCTTTCAGAATTCGACGTACTACCCGATCAAGAAGCGTTTCAGCTTCGCGCGGTCCGTGCGTTTTGGAATCCTCTTGCCTTATCGGGACACGATTTCGCTTTCATTCCCGCCACCGACCACGCAGCCCCCACCGACCGTCATCCCTTTGCCAGAGCGTTTTTTTGCGGGGGGAGGAACCTCGCTGCGCGGATTTGCGCTGAATCAGGCGGGGCCCCGCGATTCGAGCACCGGCTTTCCAGTTGGCGGACAAGCACTGCTGGTTTTGAACCAGGAGTTCCGTTTTCCGATGCGGCTGCCGTTCCTGGGAACGCAACTGGGCGGAGCGATCTTCTATGATGGAGGCAACGTTTATAGCCGGATCGGGCGAATCAGCTTTCGCTCGTCCTTGCCGCGGCCAACCTTTGCCCTGATACCGGATCCCAACAACCCCACGGGGCCGCAAATTACTACCTGCACGGCGAATTGCAGCAATGAGCTGAACTATTTCGCGCATACGATCGGGTTCGGGGTTCGCTACGCCACGCCCGTCGGTCCGATTCGCATTGACCTGGGGTATCAGATCAATCGACCATTCTTCGTGGTGCCCTGTTCTACGACGATTCCGAATCCGACGCCTGCATGCTTCAAGGGGACGCAACTTCCCCGGCTGCAAATCTTTTTCAATCTGGGTTCGTCGTTCTGATGCGGCGAGGTGCACATCATCGATTCGGAGCCGTACTCGCGGCCATACTGGTCCTGGCGAGTTCGGGATACGCGCGCGTGCAACAAGTAGTGGACCGGATTGTCGTGCGTATCGAAAACGACCTGATTCTTCTGAGCGAATTGCGAGCGCTGAGCCGCTATCAGAAATTTGTCGATGGTAAGGCCGAAAGCGACCAGCAGATTCTGGACCGGTTGGTCGATCAATGGATCGTGCGCACCGAAGCTGACACAGCACGATTCGTGCACCCTTCAGGTGCGGAGATCGACGGTAGCCTGGATCGCCTGAAACGCTCGTTTGGTTCGCCCGAGGAATATGAAGCGCGAAAGAAGGAGAGCGGGCAGAGCGATGCGGAAGTGCGAGCGATGATCGCCTCGCAGCTGTATCTCAGCAATTATCTCGATTCGCGATTCCGTCCGGTGGTGCAAATCGATCCGCACGAAATTGAGAAGTTTTACCAAGAGACTCTGGTGCCGCGTGCGAAAGCACGCGGGCAAGAGCCACCGACCCTGGATGCAGCGCGGGAAACAATCCAGGAGCTCCTGGTGCAACAGGGCATCAGCGCGCAAGCCGAGCAGTGGATCAAGGAAAGCCGGGACCGCTTGCATGTGGACAAGCTTTTGGCCGAGGCCGGGAAATGAAGCGAAACGGCCGCCATCCGATCTGGAGCTGGGTGATCCACACGCCGTGGGTTTTGGCGACTCTGGCGATCCTGGCGGTGATCGCTTTCTTCGGCAGCGGAGCGGGAAATCCTCTGGTCAAACAAGCCATCATCCGGCGAATCGAAGCGGCTACCGGAGGGAAGACCGAGATCAACAGCATGTCGATTCGATGGTTGTCCTTGCGAGCCACTCTTAAAGGCTTGGTGATTCACGGCAAGGAACCGGCGGGCACGGAGCCGCTCGTTGCCGTGAACGAAGTTGCCATGGGCTTGCGCGTGGATTCTTTTTGGGGCCGTAAAGTATCGCTGGATGAACTGGCCATCAAGAAGCTGCGAATTCACCTTCGAGTCGAGGCCAACGGCGCAACAAACGTGCCGGCGCCAGCCCGGCCAAGCTCCTCAACTAAACCGCTTCAGCAGACGCTCTTTGACCTGCGCGCGCGGCACGTGGAAATCACGGACGGCTGGATCCTGTACAACGACGTGGGCAAACCGCTGGCGCTCGAGGGAGACGACCTGCAATTCGCGGTAACCGCCGGCGGGTCGGTGGAACATCCTCTATATCTTGGGAGCCTCGACTGGCAACGGGTGCATCTGACGGCGCGTCGATATTTTCCCGCACCCATCGGCATTTCGGCCAAGTTTACGTTGTGGCGCGAAGGATTCACGCTCGAGCAGGGTGTATTCAGCGTAGGAAGGTCGCGCATCGATGCGCGAGCCGAATTGAATGATTTTGCCAGCCCTCGCCTAAGCTATCGGTATCGCGGCTGGCTGGAGTTGCTGGACGTCCGGGAAATCCTCCGCGAGCCCCTGGTACCGACGGGGCGTGTGGACATTCGCGGCGAGGGAACGCTCGGGAACGGCAAAGCGACCGGGACCGGGAGTTATTCCACGCAAAATCTCGCGCTTCCGTTCCAGGATTTTCACACCAGCGGACTGACTAGCCGGTCCAACTATCGGCTCGACGAAAAGGGTGTGGATTTCACGGACTTCATGGCTGGCGGCATGGACGGAACTGTGAAGGGAAAAGTGACCATGCAATACAGCGGCATGCTATTCCGCGCCGTGACGCACGTGGACGGAATTCGCCTCGCCCGGGTATTTCCCGCGATCGAACACAAGGGATTTCCGATTAATGAGCTCCATTGGGATGGCATCTTGAGCGCGGAAACCGTGGAGACCTGGACAGCGGCCTTCCGCAAATTCGATATTACCGCGAACATGCATTGGGACGCCCCGGACACACCGTATCCCAACCACCAACCGGTCACCGCGGACTGCGAGTTGCATTACCACGATGAAACGGGAGTGTTGACGATCAATTCCGGCGAGTTCGGAATGCCGTCTTCGCGAATCAGTATTTCCGGAGTTCTGGCTCCGCGGAACACCGACCTAGATCTAAAACTCGAAACTGGAGCACTGGAAACCTACCGCGACTTTATTCATGAGTTGGAGGGCGTGAGCGGGAATTCCGCGGAAGGCCGCAAAGTCATTTCCGGCGGTCTCCAATGGGAAGGCCGAATCACCGGACCCTCTGCGCGGCCGACCTTCGCGGGACATACTAGAGGCGAGCATGTGCGTTACGACGGAGTCGCGCTGGATTCGTTGGAAGGTGATCTTACGTATTCACCCTCCGTGCTAAGCCTCAAACGCGCTAAGGCGCAGTTTGGCGAGACGAGTGCCGCTCTGGACCTCGACCTCGAACTGACGGACTGGAGTTTCGAGGCGGATAACCAGTGGACCGCCGAAATAAACCTGGAACGGGCGTCGCTGGCCAATATGCAACAACTGGCCGGCTCTAGCTATCCGGTGCTCGGAAAAATCAGCGGGCAATTTCACGGGCGCGGAACGCGTAGTGCGCCGAGCGTGACCGGACTCTTTGATCTTGCCGAAGGCAATATTTACGGTGTTTCGTTCAATCGGCTGCGTGGGCAACTGAACGTCACGCCGAATGAAGCGAGGATCTCGAATGCTGAGTTGCGCTTCTTCGCTCCTGGCAAAGAAGCGGGACAAGGCGCCGGCATAATCACCGGTTCGACTTCGTACCGGTACAACGACCAGAATTTGAGCGCGGAATTAGTAGGGGCCGCGCTGCCATTGGAGAATTTCGAGAAGTTGCAGATGCGGCGGCTGCCTGTCGGAGGACAGGTCAGTTTCAAAGCAAAGATCAATGGCCCGGCGCGGACGCCGCAAGCTGATGGGACGTTCCGAGTCGTCGATCTCCGAGTAGGGCAAGACGTCATCGGAAGTTTCGATGGCACCCTGACATCGGACGGTCATGCAGCGCATCTCGAAGTGAAATCTGCAATGACCAGCGGAGATATTTCCGGAGGGTTTACGCTAGTGCTATCAGACCCCTATCCGTTGGCTGGGAAAATATCCATTCGCAACATCGATCTCGACCCATTCCTGATGACTGCACTGCACGCGCAGAAACTTAGCGGGCACGGCGTGGCCGATGGCGATATCTCGGTGAACGGGCCGCTCAAGCAGCCCGAAAATATCGTGGTGGATGCGAGCTTCTCGCGTCTGGCGTTGAACTACGCAAACGTCGCGCTGATCAACGAAGGACCGGTCCATTTTCGTTCCTCGCAGCAGAGCCTGGAAATCGATCCCGTGAAGTTCAAGGGAACGGATACCAATCTTCAGGTGGAAGGAGCTGTGCATTTCACCGGTCGTCGCGCCATAGGCATGCGGTTAAACGGGGTCGCGGACCTGCGGCTATTGGCGGGATTCTTCCCGGATTTTGACGTTCGCGGGCCCGCACAGATCAACGCTTCGTTTGAAGGAACTATCGAGAGTCCACGAATCACCGGAAAGGTTCACATCGAAAACGCTTCGGCCCGCTCTGCGGACTTCCCGACAGGACTTAGCGCGCTCAAGGGCGACATCATTTTTGATTCCACCCGCTTGTTCTTCAGCGATATGACTGCGGAGGCGGGAGGCGGAACACTTCGTCTCTCCGGCAGCCTTAATTACGCGGAAAGTCCGCTGCGTTACGACGTAAGCCTGCGCACGGATCGCGTGCGTATCCGCTATCCGGAAGGGATGAGTTGGCTCCTCGGCGGAACGCTTCGTTTTACGGGGACCCCCCAAGGAGCTGTGCTCTCTGGTCGAATGACGGTCGAACGCGTGACGTTGACCGGCGGGCTGGAAGTGGCGGCCACGCTAGTTTCTTCGAAAGAAGGCATCAACGGTCCGAGCACCGGCTCGGCGTTTTTGCGAAATCTGAAGTTTGAAGTAGAGGTGGTCTCGGCACCCGAAGCACGCCTGGAGTGGCCCAACGCCGAGTTACGCGCCGAAGCGAATTTACGCATCCGCGGAACCTGGGAGCACCCGATTATCCTCGGGCACATTCACGTGCTCTCGGGCGATTTGTATTTCGCGGGAAACCGTTACCGCGTTTCGCGCGGCGATATCAACTTCGCGAATCCCTTCCGGCTTGATCCGGTGATGAATGTGGAAGCCACCACCACCGTTCAACAATACGAAATAACGCTGAACTTCAATGGACCATCGAGCAAGCTCACGCTGGCTTATCGTTCGGATCCCCCGCTGCCTGCGAACGACATCGTCACACTGCTTGCCATGGGGCAGACCAGCACGGAGGGCGCCGCGCGCAGTGGCGGAACCCAAAGCTCTTCGTCCGGCGCAACTGCATTGCTTTCCGAAGCGATTTCGAGTCAGGTCGGGGGCCGGCTGGAAAAACTGTTTGGGATTACACGCTTGAGAATCGATCCGGGCCTCGCGGGCGTGGGTTCCACGGGAGCATCGCAAAACGCCGCGGCTCGCGTCACGGTGGAGCAGCAAGTGGCGCGAAACCTGACTATTACCTACGTCTCGAACGTGGGATCCACGCAGCAACAGGTCATCCAGGTGGAATACAACGTAAACCGCAACATCTCGATTGTGGCGTTACGCGACCAGAACGGCACGTTCGGCATCGACGTAAAAATCAAGAAGCGCTTTGACTAAACAATATGAATCTTATCGTGGGTCGAGCTGGCTTTGCGCTTGTTGTTGTACCTGCCCCCGTTGCTGCAGCCTGCGCTGACCGAAACCCAGGCGCACCGAGTGCCCGGCCTCCGGATTCTGCTCTTTCAGGGCTTGCAATGCTTCCTTAGCTGCTTTGGCTCCGGCTGTGCGGCTTTGCGTCTGAATCTCGCGCGAAATCTTGGGCATCTCCGAAGCGACTTTCTGTCCGAGCGGCGAGCCGTAGAACTCCAGTAGACTCTTGATTTCATCATCTGTGAAATGTTTGTCGTAGACGTCCACGAGTTGATCGTTGACCTGATCCACGTCCACTCTCTTTTGATACGCATCCACAAAAGCATTGACGAACGCCTGGCCTTTTTCGTTGTTGGGCACCGTGGCCAGCAATTTCTCGCGATATTGCTCAGTGGAGGTGTTAATTCCGTCCTGCATCATGTCGCGCGCGCCGACGAGTTCCATCAGCGAACGAATGTCGGCTTCTTTATCCGGATCAATGGCCGCAGACTGCGCGGCAACTGCTTGGCTCGATGTTTTTTGCGGAGCAGCTTGCACCGAATTTTGCGACGCGCCCTGAATGGCGACGAGGAACGTTCCGACGTAAATGATGACTAACGCTAAGACCGCTTTCATGACTTCTTCTCCAGCGGCAGAATCTTTCGCGTCTCAGCCGCAGTCCCGATGATAGGGAATGGTGTAGACTCGGCATCGGTCGTCAAGGGACAGCGGTGTCCGCTGTTGTAACTGTACTCAGGGTCAGGCAGCCGATTTCGGTAAATCCTGCAATCCGTTAGGAGCAGTGCAAGGTGTCTGCTACGATGCCGCGCAATGAACGCAACTAGCGGTACCGCGGGGTCGGCGCCAACCAAAACGACGAATCGCGATGCGCTGCCTGAGCGCGAAGCCGGGCTGCTCCGTGGCCTGACTTCCTGGCAACTGGCGATGATCGGCCTAGGCAGTTGCATCGGCACCGGCCTTTTCCTCGGCAGCGCGGTCTCCGTAAAGCTCGCCGGCCCAGCGGTGATTCTCAGTTTTGCCGCCGCCGCCTGCATCGCCCTGACGATGATGCTTGCCCTGGCAGAAATGGCGGCCGCGCATCCCGCTGCGGGCTCGTTTGGGCTGTACGCCGAAATGTACTTGCATCCCTGGGCGGGATTTGCGATTCGCCTCACTTACTGGCTTTGCATGATGGCGGCGGTTGGCTCCGAGGTAGTTGCCACGGCGATCTACTGCAGCTTCTGGTTCCCACACGTGCCTGCCTGGATGTGGATCGCGCTGTTCTCGGCATTGATTCTGTATCTGAACACCGTAAGCGTTGGCAGCTTTGGCAAGTTTGAGAACTGGCTGTCGATCACAAAAGTTGTAACTATCGTGGTGTTTCTGCTCCTTGCCACGGCCTTGCTCATCGGAATCGGTTTCCCGCGTATCGGCTTCGCGAACTACACGGCCTACGGAGGATTTTTCCCACACGGATGGACCGGCGTTGGCCTCGGCGTGGTTATGGGCCTTTTCAGTTTCTTTGGCATCGAAGTCGTTGGCAGTACAGCCGGCGAAGCCGCAAATCCGCAAGTAGCGGTTCCGCGAGCGCTGCGCAGGACGCTGCTGGTCTTGGTGATCGCCTACAGCATCGGAATCCTGACTACAGTCGCAGATCTGCGGGCCTTGCATCCTTACGAGTATATCTATTGTAACCACCTGGTTGCCGGCGGATTGGAGCGAGCGAATCAGCAAATTGAAATGGATTATTGGGGAACGTCCTTCCGCGAAGCCGCGCTCTGGATTAAGCAATACTATCGGCCGCCAGGAGTATCAGAGATTCTCTATGCGCTCTCTCCACCAAACGTGGTACCAGAAATGGCTGATTACTTTCTGGAGCAGCCCGCAAGCGACGGAGTCAAATTCCGACGGATCCTCGAAGGCGAGAACCCAAATGTTTGTCTGGCATTGCGCCGTCAACGCCAATTTGTCGAGTTCACTTCCGGACGGATTTTACACAGCGTTAAGCGCCAAGGGGTCTCTCTACTCGACATAATCGAACCGTGAAAGGGGGAATGGTTCTCGGATCGACAGGCTGCCGGCTTAACCGGTGGGCATCTAACCGAGCGCGGGGAGGATACTCCTGCTTCGCGCCAAAGTCGTTCGGTTCGCGAATACGCAACCCTCCCGCGCTCGTCTTACCGGACAATCACTTGAATTGGTCTTTCTGGGCGCAAGGTGATCGATGCTTTTGGTTTTACGGTTTGACCTGGACCTATTTCAAATCTCCAGCGGCGCAAAATTTCCGTCAGCACAACCCGAAGCTCCATCCAGGCAAAGCCCTCGCCAATGCAGGACCTCGGCCCACCGCCAAACGGAAAGAAAGCATACTTCGGCAAGGCACGTTGATCGTCCGACATCCAGCGATCTGGATCAAATTGAATCGGATTCGAAAAATACCTGTCGGAGCGATGTAGTGCCCACTGGCAAGCCAGAACAATTGCGCCCTTCGGTACCTCGGTTCCTCCGATTCGCAGACCCTGCGTAGCTCTCCGACCGATTGCCCAAACCGGTGGATAAAGCCGCAACGATTCGCGGATGACCCGAGACAGCAAATCGTCGTCTTTAATTCCCAACTCAGATTCAAGATCGTCAGGGGCGGACGCGCAGGAGCGCATCCCGACTGGGCGCACTTCGGCAGCAAGCCGCCGTGCAATATCCGGGTGTTGGGTAAGCAAATAGATCGTCCAGGCCAAAGCATTGGCGGTGGTTTCGTGTCCCGCCAGGAATAAAGTCATGACTTCGTCTCGTAATTGCTCGTCCGACATCCCAAGGCCGGTTTCCGGATCTTGAGCAGCGAAGAGGAGCGTCAACAAATCTTTACGCGTCTGATTCGTTTTGCGTCTCTCGTCGATCATGGTGCGGACGATCGCGTCCAGAGGGCTCGGCCCGCGCTTGACGACGGCCGGGAAGGTCAGCGTGCGGCCGTGGAAATTGTTGAGAACGGCGCGGACCGCGTCCTGCTTCGAGCCGACATACTGATAGAGCGCAGCGCGCGACACGTCGGCGGCCCTGGCGATCTGCCCGGGCATTCCCCGGGCCCGCAGCGCCGAGGCAACCGGGCGGGTGGATTCATCGATGCCGGCAAGCAGCCGATTGATCCCTGCGGCCTTGCCCGCCGCCAATAGCCCGAGGCCACGCTGGGGCCGGTCGAGGCGCTGG
>Ga0137403_10002942_pt1 | contig 20590 bp, 10 predicted proteins | sample CZOMad2_1_16fung_FD_122057 | JGI IMG/M metagenome (GOLD analysis project Ga0137403, IMG submission 122057) | Vadose zone soil fungal communities from Angelo Coast Range Reserve, California, USA - CZOMad2_1_16fungal (Hybrid Assembly) | ecosystem: Environmental > Terrestrial > Soil > Vadose zone...
AGGTTGAAAGAGTTCGACTTTCATTCTTTTGCTCCACGCCGACGTGTTGTGGATATGTCCGGAGGGCCCAGGCGCGGATCAGACTCTCCCGATTTGATGTATCTCTCTGGCAAGGCGATACATACATTTTGGGCGCCACGGCAAGGCTTCCAAACTGACATTTACGGACCTTGCGTGAGGATCGCGGCAGGCGGACCAACGGTTTCCTAGTCCGATACCTCCACTTGCCCAGGCCTTATGTTTATCCACTAGAATCAGCGTTTGCAGTTGGTTGGGTTGCTCTCAACTTTTCCAAAACGACTTTGTTCTTTGCCAGAAACACACGGTGGAAGGTGGGGCGGTTTTCCCAACCGCCTGTCTTGTGAGTTGCACCCGGCTGTTTTGAGGTCCTCCCCTTTAAGCCCACCCCAGTTGCGGTTTTGGCGGTTTGCTAATTCACTCTGACCCGTTCGCACTGATCGATTCTGGTTTGTTTTGTTAGCGTTAGAAGCTCCTCAGTTGCACCAAAACACCTCATTTGCAGTCAAATGCTTACCATGCGCTTACCAAGATTTTGAGCGATTTGGCGGCGATTTCTAAGACCGCTCTCGAACACACCGTCGCCTTGCTTTAGGCGGTCTTTGACATGAGCCAGCGAAACAAAAAATGCGAAGCGTGCTCCTACGCGTAATTTGCGAGGCAGGAACTCCGACACGCCTCGGCAACCAAGAAACTGATTTAGAGCGTGTAACAAATCCGCTCAAGAGTCACATGCCACCCTCAGGCCCGGTGTGCCGGTTAACTTCCGGCTTGCGGCGGAAGTTGGCCAGACGAGTCAATACAAGCGCGTATGTCGGTACCGATCCTCGAACAGATAACTTCTGACTGTCGGTTGATCGCGGTGCGCCTCGCCCGCGCACTCAAAAAGACTGACTCGTCTTCAACCGTCATAGTACTAGAATAACGTTAAGCAGCCATGAACACCGGATATCTGCCCACGCCGCCCCGTTATGACAAGCTGAAGGAAACCCATCTCTGGCAGCGGCTCGATCAGTCCACGGATTCGGAGGTGAAGGAGCTAGCCGTCAAAGTCGACAAAGCTGCGAGAGCAATTGTGCCTCTTTCGAACGATGTCATACGCTACATGCCGCTCTATACCCTGCACAATGAGCGGCATATTCTCAATGTGATCGGCTGGATGGAGCGTTTGCTTGGCGCGGACGGTCTCGCTGCTTTATCGCCGCTCGAATCTGCCCTGGCGATCCTCTCCGCATACGTGCACGATTTGGGCATGACCCTTAGCGCCGAGGAGCATCGGGAAATCTCGGACGAAGGGAGCGCGTCGAAAGCCCGTCAGGATTATGTTCGCTTCAGTGACCGATTTCTCGATGAACGATATCTGATTGAGCGATTGCGGCAACAGGGTCAGAAGTATCGGGCAGATCTTATTGAAGGTCACCTACTCGCAGAGTTTCTTCGTACAACACATGCCGACGATCGTTCCGAGCGAATCAGACGTCGGCTTGATGAAGTCAAGCGCGATGTCGGGGATTCCAAGCTATTCGAATATCGTAGGCTTTCGTTTCGGGACGCGCTGGGTTTTATAGCCACGAGTCACAACCAATCGGTCACTTGGCTGCGCGAACAGACTGCCAGAGAGCTCGGCGGATTCTGGACGACGGTAGGAAACAGCGAGCCGGTAAATTATGGATTCATCGGCTTATTGTTGCGTTTGGGCGACATCATGGATTTCGACGCGAGCCGCACTCCCACCATATTATTCCACCACATAGGCCTGGATCTGGATCTTGCGACTCGATTTGAAGAAATCAGTCGAAAGGAATGGCAGAAGCACCTATCCATCACTGGCGTCGATTGGCCCGAAGACGGACGACTCACTTACCGCTCCCATCAGTGCCCCCACCCGGCCGTAGAAAAATCGATTCGCCATTTTGTGGGCTGGATCAGAGAGGAAATCTCCGGGGCCCGGGCAGAATTAAGTCGCCTTCAGAGGGAAATGGCATCCGAGTCCCGTTGTCGGCTGCTGTTGCCGGAAGACGTGGCGGTCGATATCTGGCCGGAACGGAGGAACGGACAGCCCGTTTACGAGTACCACGATTGGCGCTTCGAATTAGACCAAGAGGAGATCTTACGCCTCCTGATGGGTGAATCGCTCTACGGTGATCCAAACGTGTGCATCCGGGAGTTACTGCAAAATGCGCTCGATGCCGTCGAACTACGTGATCTCCGGTTGCAGTTGATGGACCGCGGTGGGCAGCCTTGCCAGCCTCCGGACGGAGTTTCCCTCCGCCCCGGATGGTTCAAATTCTCCCGCGACCAAGAGGAGTTTGAGGTTCGCTTGACCTGGGGAGAGGAGGACGGCCACCAGTTCGTGCGTGTGGAAGACAACGGCGTGGGCATGAGTGCAGACATCGTTCAACGGCACTTTACCCAGATTGGCAAGAGCTACTATCGAAGCCCCGAGTTCCGTCGCGAGCAATCAGAAATGCGCGCCAAGGGACTTCTGCTATCGCCCGTTTCAGAGTTCGGAATCGGAGTGCTCTCATGTTTCATGATCGCTGAAAGGGTCAGTGTGCGTACTCATCCTGGAACGGGACAGGATCGGCGGCCGATCGACTTGGAGATTTCTGGTCCCGGGAGCTTATTCTGGACCAAGCCCGGCACCCGGCAGCGGCAGGGCACGGAGGTGACGCTCTGGCTCAGGAAGAGCAACAAGGGAGAACCGATAGTGTTCGAGGAGGATTGGGAAGTCTGTCAGCGGGAGTTGCGGCGCGAATTTCGGTATGAGCAGTCAAATGACGAGTTGAAAGGTCTCGCAGTCGGAGTAATCGCTGCGGCGCATGTGGTATGGCCCAAATACCCGATTTCCATCCAGAACTGGAAACACAGGATTGATGACCGATTTCATCTCGATTATCTATCTCCCCTTTCCACACATCAGTTGATACCTCATGCGAAGGACGAAGGCATTTCAGAGGACCGACTGGGCCAAGTTACGTGGGCTGCATACGAGTGGGTCGACAATGAAGGATCAGAAGCAACAGAGAGCCGAGTTCGTCTGTGGTTTCCGCAACATATAGCGCCCACGTCAGTCAACGACCTGCCCGTCGATCCCCCTGCGGGCTCGGCCGCAATTCCGTTCTGGGAATTAGCCTTTCTGGTAGAAAAATCGCTCGGCCGGTTTGCCGACTTGCGAACCTTGACGCTGGTAGGTGGAATACGGGTGGTCAATAACGTCGTGCTCGTTCCTGAGCTGCCTTTGTGCCACGGCGTCGGAACCAGAGTTTGGGTCGATTTTCGCGGCAATGCTAAACCGCGGCTCTCAGTCAATCGACTACAGGCTCTCCCATCACCCGACTGGCGCGATGTGGCGGGAGGCGTTCTCGATCGATGGGTCGCCGCACTCCTAAAGTCGGTACCCGACAGACTGGGGTCTCGGCGGAACCTGCTTCTTTTTTCGTGGCAGAACCGAGAGACCATTTCTCGCATCGAGAGTGAATTGCCCGGATCAGCGAAATTAATTCCCGCGACATCTGGGCGACGAATGGAAGACGTTGCGATTCTCTCGCGCAGTTTCCTGCAAGCGATCGCTTTGGACGAAACCCTTGCACCCAACCTCAGCTATTGTACCCGTTTGCTGGCGCGCGATGGAGAACTTGCCGCAAACATTAGACCCTCACTTCGCGGCTTACCCGTATCCGCCAACGGGGAATACCGTACACTCGTCCTCAGCGTCGCACGCGCTCTCGGCGTCGATCTTCGACGGTTTCCCGAAGGCGCACCAGTTGCCGATCCTCATTTGAGATTGCAATCTCAAGCTGAGATCCTCCAGCACGCGTATTTCCCTGACCTAGCTCGTAGTTGGCCCGTCCTCGATCTGTTCCCATTGGAAGGCCGCATCGGTGACACTGTCCTGACGGCACCTGGAAGTTTCAATTTCGAACTACATGGCCGTCGCGTCGAATTCGCGGATCCAACGGGCAAGCAACCGGAGCTGCTTGTGCGTCTAGGTTACGACCTTTGCTTTCCCATGAGCAGTATCCCGTTGGGCCGATTGCGCAAGGGGTTTCCAATCTGGCGAGAGGATCGACGTTGCCGTACGGTTGGGGTTCTTCCTTTTCTCTTCCCAGATTCAGTGGAAGATTGGGCCAAGAATGCGAGTGGGATTCTGAACCTCCTTCCTGGAATGGAGTATCTTTATGCCTTTTCCCCGACTTTCGATCTGTGGTTCAAGGACTTTACCGAATGGACCCATGCCGATTGGCAGCACTCGGACAATCGCTCCTATCTCTGGACAATCGGCAGCGGCGAGGTCTTAGTTGCGCAAGGAGCCATCTCGCATGAAGAAATGAGGGAGCGCGGTAGTCCTTATACGTCCTTCCTCGCCGGCTTGCGACCTCACAAATCCTCGTGATGGTCGGCTATGGTCGTTACTAACTCCTTGCCACGTCCAATAGGGATGTTGTCCAACAGCGTAAGCAATGCACGACCAGTAGGCAGCAGAGTACCTTCCGACTATATATACAGTCCGGTATCCCACATGGGGTTAACATACCTATGAAGTGCCACCGTCGCATAGGGTGAGGCTGGATAATGCTCTGCCTAGCGAGGAAGTCCGCGTTAGAGGGTTTTAGAGCGCCATCCCGGGCTACAACAGTGGGAGTAAACGAACAAAACGGTCTCCTCTGAAGTGGCGAACTCGGTTTTCCTCTCCTGGTAGCGCGGATTCAGATCAAAACATCATTGGAACTCACGATATCTACAGATGTAGTATCACACAGCCATCAATCGCGACTACCTTGAGCCGCCTTCGATGATGTGTCTTAAATCAGCTCGGGACGAGCGTTTTTCGCTGCCCATGGAACAGAGAGGTGGATCATATGGCTCTGAGGGGATTGACTGAACTCGTGGTTTTGGGTCAGCCCGCAACCGATCCACATTTTGTAGCCTCGAAAGACCTGATTTTGCTGATCGCGGGTGCCTTTTTGGGACTTTTCCTTGCGGTGTTCATACAACCCTTAATAGAGGACAATGCCCGGGGTATTCTGATCCGACTAGTGGGCCACCTCAGGATTCGTTCTAAGTCTTCACTCGCCGGCGATTGGAACGCGGTGTGGGCGATTGACGGGAAACCGCTGGACCTGAATAGCGAAATGCGAAACATACGACTTCATGAGGTCGGGAACAGAATCGCTGGTGAGTTCAAATGGCATGGCCGAACGTACCGACTTCTTGGAAATCGAATTACGCCGAATTTCGTAAGCGGAACATATGAGGATGTAGTGGCCGGGTACACACTTCATGGGGCCTTTCAATTGCAAGTCTTTCCCAAGGAGCAGTTCATGGTCGGAAGATGGATGGGATTCAACCGCGAAAACCACATTGTCGAAGGACCATGGCAGTGGCGGCGACTAGTAGCTAAGTCGAACGACACGTCCGCAACAGACAAATCGGCGAAGTATCCTTTCGAGACGGATCCCGCATTGCCGAAGGCTCACAACTCGGCAGCCAAAAACCGCTAGTTGCAGGGATTAAGACGATCAGTCAGCTGCTAGGTAAGCCACAGCCAATCGACGTAACGGTTTCGCGTCGCATTGCTAGGGCGTATGTCGTTATCGTTTGTGCGGAGGAAGCCGTCAGTTCTGGTCGGAGCCTGCCTGATCAATCTTTTTTTGCAGCTTCTCGGTAGGGGTGCTCTCCTGAACATGCTTAAGGCCTGCAGCCGTGATGCGTTGGTCGAGTTTAGGATCAATCGCCACACAGTGCGGGCTTCGTGAAATGGAAACTGCCTGCATGCCAGCTGGCACTTGTCCGGTCAAGAGCGTGAAACTGATCCCCGGCATATACCAGTCGAATTGTTGGTATTCCGTAGGTTTAGTTGCAATGTTTGGCAGAGTAGTTAGTTGTTTCGGGGTGTCGGCGGCAGAAAGGATGACGAGAATAGAAATGGCCGCCGGGAATGGCCCGGAACTCAGAAGGTACTTTCGAAGTTCCTCAACAACAGCAGGCTCAATAGCGAGCTTTGTGTAGTGACCTGCAGGAGTCTCCCAATCTGTCACAGCGGCGCGCCAGAAAATACTTGCCGCGAAGTACAGGAGTTGTTCTTTGTCCACGGTGGGGACGGTGTTCAGAGCAAAATACGAAACTCCCCCCTGTATCCCCGCTGGCGTAGCCTGTCGCAGCAGGTCGCGCAGCTCAAAACTGCCGTTTGGCATCAGGCGCCGACCGAGAACCCAACTTTCACCGCCTTGCTGAAAAAGAATCTCGCAATCCTGACAGAGCAAGTATTGTTTGACCTGTTTTGATTCTTCAGACGCCTTAGACAAATTGGAGGCAATCATGTTTTTTATGAGGCCGGTGGGATCGATCAGATTCTTGTAAATCGCAGCCGGGAGGAAATGGCTTGCGAGCAGAGGTTTGTTCAGAAGGCAGAGTGCACATGGTTTTGGGGTTGGTGGCATACGGCTCCAATCCTAGTCGAAGTCCCCACGATTGTCGTCGGGCTCCGGAAGCAATCCACATCGCGGTGCATCAATCGGTTGAAAAAACATCCGAGCCATTCGGCTCCAAACCGAAGACTTCCCGGTTATCCTGCCGGCGAGACTTTGATTCTTGGCGGCGGTTCCGAAACCGCCGGCGTTGTTAATTGCAACAGCGCGTTTTGAGATGCTCTCAGCTGTTGCGAAGTGATCTCCGGCCACCTCAGTTGCAGTTTCGGCGGTTTGCTAATTCACACTGACCCGTTCGCACTGATCGATTCTCATTTGTTTTGTTGGCGTTAGAAGCTTCTCAGTTGCACCAAAACACCTCATTTGCAGTCGAATGCTTACCAAGTGCTTACCAGAGATCGGCGCAATTCAGCGATGGTTTTCTGCACAGATCTTCTTTCGTAGCCCCAATATGGGTTACGACAGTCGTGAAACATAGCAGCGTACGCTACGGCGATATCGACGAAAAAGAACGAGACGATCACGATTTGAGAATGCTTATTTTCCGTTCTGTTCCACCTTTTTAAGCGCCTTCAATTGGATTTGGAATTGGAAATTGCCTTGATGAACTGAGGAATCGGGATGTCGATGCCCACCAAAAGTTTCTTAACGCGATGGGAAGCGAGATCATTGTTCAGCTCTCCAGGAGTAGCCGGGGAACCGGTGGTCAGCGTAGTCGGAGCAAAAACCTTGTTAAAAACGATTCCGGCAAACACATTGACGCGAAATGGAAGCGGTTTTCGAAAACCCATTGCCAGGCCGGCGAATGGTTTGTTGAGGGGCTTGCCCGATAGGGGAAGCCCGGCGACGATACTAGGCATCCAAGGATAGTCTGCCTTCAAATCAACGGGATATGGATACCAGTGGAATAGTCCGTACGCGTTGACCTTTGATACCGTCTTGTCCTGAACGCTGCCGTCAGTGCTGTTGTATTGGACCTCGCTTACACTTTTGACAGGAATTCCAACGCTGACATCCCAGTGCGCGAAACCTTCGTTGTCATAGGTCTGTGAAAAGGTTGCAGCGGGCTTCTGGTCTGGCGCGGCACCGGCCACTGGATAGGCCCCGCCAGTGATGACGACGTCTGACGGGAGTTTCAGAATATTCGTAATAGCTCGGGCGCCAACCATATACTGCGAGGCAGCTAACGCTCGAGCCAGAGTTCCCCCTCCTTTACCCACTATCAAGTCGAACAAGCTGAGTGCGTCCGTTTCCTGAACCGATTTTTTGGCATTTGACTCGATGGTGTAGCGAACGTCCATTGATGGAATGCTGGAGATTCCCAAGTGAACAGCGAGAAAACCAACATTCTTGCTCCCAAAGATCCGGAGCGATCCGTCACTGAGGGGCTTCAGCAATGCAGTGCTTCTATTGTTCGCAGGATGTACCAAGAACCAACGACTCTGTGGGGCGTTGGAACCGTTGGCTGTTGCACCGGACCAGTCCACAACGTTTACTATGAGATAGGCGGGACAACCGGAGGGAGTTGTGGTCTTACAGACATTGCTGGTGGATGTCAGGGAGGCATATTCCGTCAATGCAGCGTTTGGGTCCAGGGATGCCGAATTCCCAATTCCCGGATTGACAGAAGTAACGTGAAGCGCGAGTACGATTTGTCCGTTATCACCAACGGGTTGGGAACTGGCGGGATTGTCGTTGGCGGCTGCGGAAAACACCGCTACGGCCGAGAGAATGGAAGCTAGAAGCATCCTTCGACTCCAACTGGATTGTTGCGGAGCCGTGATAGAAATCCCCGTTAGGTTAAGCAACATTGGTGGTCACCATTCAGATCATTCACTCGGACGAAACCGAAGAACGAGAAATTGTGTAAAACTCTCAACGCGTACGAATCCAATCCCTTTGGGAGACTTGAAGTCCCCATCTGCTTACATTCACAAGAACGCAAACGAGAAGATATTCCCTTCAAGCGTCGCGAAATTTTGGGGAGAGATGCTTTTCGAAGGGGACAAAAAATATTGCCGACAAACCATTGGTTAACCGACATCTCACTTTAGCCCCGGTAGGATTGGGGTGTTGGTCTTGGGGTAGAATCGGCAGTTAAGCGCCGTGGACTATACAGCACTGTCAGCCGATGAACTCGTTAAGACTTGCCTCAGCACGGGGAGTCCAGGTGCCTGGGAGGAATTCGTTCGCAGGTTCCAAAAATTAATCGCAACCGTGGTTCTTCGAACCGCCCGTCGCTTTGGCCAATCCGACCCTCAGCTAGTTAGCGATCTCGTACAGGAAACCTACCTAAAGCTGTGCTCGGACGATGCTCGTCTCTTGAGATCGTTTACGTCACGCCACGACGGGGCCATCTTTGGTTATTTGAAAGTGATAACGTCAAATCTTGTCCACGACTACTTCAAAGCGATAAGGTCTCAGAAGCGAGGTGGGGTTGGTAACTACTCGGAGTGTGACGAGAGCGAAGTCGCGTTGGCAGCACCCACTCATGACTTGGACAGAGAGATTCTGATCCAAGAAATCGATGCCTGCCTGCAAAGCGTGTGCAAAGGTGTCAATTCCCGAAGAGACCGTGCAATATTTTGGCTCTATTACAGAGAGGGACTGTCGGCGCGTGCCATCGCGTCGCTTCCTACCATCGACCTCACGATAAAAGGGGTGGAGACTACCCTCCTAAGATTGGCGCGGCTCGTTCGCGAACAGTTGCACTCTGAACCAGAGAAACCCCAATCTAGAGGGCCCTCAGAGAGCGGCTCGGTTAGTTCACCTTAATCGGTCTGATTAGGGATTCGACTTTACGGCTCAACCAAGATGCCTGCCGCTTTACAATCGTTCAATTTATTCTTATCACCTGGGAGAGCATTGACCAACTGGGGCGGCAATACGTTGGCCGTGAGCGGAATGTTTCGTATGTAGCTAGCCGGTATAGGCGGAAATTCGATAAATCGTTTGAGTCCAAGAAGTGTAGTCATATGTCGAAATGCGTTGTGGCCATGAGTGTGGTTATCGTCCTCTTGAACAGGTTCTACGACTATCGTGACGATCCTGTCGGAGCCGAGGGGCTTCGCCTTCGGCTTCCAGACAAAGTCGTTCGGGCCATCCATCTCCGGGATGTCGGAGGCTAGCGAATCAAAACGCAGGATCGTAACTGTCGCATATCGCGTCTTAGGAGTGCTGGGAAGTACGGGAGATTGGTCGGAAATCTGGAGCGGATCGGCGTTCCATGGAACAACCTCCCGCGGCCGTGGAAGTTTGATCGAAAGATATGGCTTCTGGAGAGGCGGCGTGGAAAGGTGTTCCGCGCTGGCCGAGACCGTGAAGACTTGCGCGCCTGGAACGGGATTTAAGGCAGTGATTTTTCCCGAATTGTTGTTGACGCCTTTCGTAAAATCGTAGTCTCCGCGCTGCAGAGTGCGGATATGACCGAGGTCTCCAGAAGTTATGGCCGTAGGAGGGTTGTGGTCTTCGATGTCCGGAAGGTAGACAACGACTCCGTTCGCCTGTTCTACGATTACAAAGGGGCCAGCCAGCACAACGTCAAGTGTCATGCCCTTGGCAGCCCGTGGACTTTCGACGGGATTGGCCGACACCGACGATTTATTTGAGGGATACGCTAAGAAAACAATCGGCAGGATCACAAGAAACGGGATGCTACGCGCCAATAGTCTATTCATTGTTGAGTCTCTCCACTTTATGTCTTTCCGAATGCACTGAAGGCCGCCCAGTAATAGGGATGATTTGTGGCCTTTGCGGTCCGAATCGCTCGCGCGGCCTCTGCAAGGGCCGCAGGCACTTGGGTACCTCTCTGAATAGCTCCGTAAAACTTCTCCATAAGATTTAGAGTTACCCCGGAGTTAACATTCCACCTACTTGCCACGACATGCGGGACGCCGGCGTCAAGAAAGGCGCGCGCCAAACTGTCCGGGTCGCTTAAGCCTTCGCTGGTGTCCGAACCGCCTGTGGCGCATGCAGATAAGACCGCTAATTGAGTCTTCCCGAGGAGAAGAGGCCCGAGTTCTGAAGCGTCAAGAAACGTTGTCGCCTCTCCATCAGATGACGCCAATAGTAGTCCCACCCTCTGACGAGTTACCAAACCATGGCCCGCATAGTGGAAAACGAGAGCGCTACGGATTTCCCTTTCAAGATTGGGAAGGGTTGCGGCCGGACCTTCGAGAAGAACTGGACTCCGAAAGGCGTGAGCAACGAATTGGGTTTCTTCTGAGACGTCGGGCAGCGATGTGAGTCCATGAAGCTGCGCGTCCTTTCCGCCCGAAACGCCATCCGAGAGTCCTACGACAAGTGCCCGACCTCCTGACCGAAGGTCGACGTTCTGCCTGGATGCGGCCCAGCCATAGAGACCGGACGAATATACAAACGTATATCGGTCGGCAAGATACGATCCGCTTCTATCTTGCAAAGCTTGGAAGGGCAGACCCGTAACGTCGTCATCCCCTTCGATGATCAGAATGCGCGACGAATCAAGATGATTTTCGATCGGTGCAAACAACAGGTTGTACAGCCGCTGGGACACGTTTTCCAGGCTGCCGGTGTCCGTACTAGGGTTTGAGCACAAACGAGTAAATTGATTTGCCAAATGAGTCAAATCTGAGGGAACTCCTGGAATGTTGAAACTGAATACGCCACGGTCGTCGTAAACCCAAATTGCGATTTCATCAGGAAGGACGGCGTAAGAGAGGAAGGTAACGTTCCGCAAATCTCCAAGAGCAGTGACTACTTGATGCGGGATAGACAAGGGTGGCGCACGATTGCCGTCGATCACGAGCGACGATCTTTTCCCGGTTCGACCGTCGACCGCGGAGCACGGAGCTGCGGCAAGGTACCATTCCCACCGTTCCAAGGCCTCAATAGGGGCCTGTCGCCTCAGGTCAATTTCAACAAGCTTTCGAAACGTGCGAGCGCTCCTCTTTCGCCAGAAAAGATGTTCACGATTCGAACTCAAAGAGCACGATTCCTGGCTGGCAATTCCTGCAGCGCGATTCAAAGAGTCCTCTGCTTTGTCGAGATCCCCAGATCGCATCTGCAAAGTGGCGAGAGTTTCGTAGAAATCAACTTTTAGATAAGGGTCGGAGTTTGTCAGGACTCTCGCCTGAACTTCCATAAGGTCGTGCAGCGCCGAAGCAGAGTTCCCGCGCTCCGCGGAAAGTTGGGCAAGGTTGACAGCTATTTCGGTCTCATAGTTCTTGCTGAAATCCGAAGGACTTACCGACGCCATCAATTGGCGCGCCACCTCGAAGTTGAGGATGGCCTTCTGCTGCAATCCTGCGTTCGCGGCCGCTTTAGCGAGACGATTATGTTCCAATGCCCGCATCAGATGATCATTGTCTTGGTGCAGCGTTTCGACTGCTTCTTGCGCCGCAACCGTCTGCAGAAAGGCCTGTCCGTCGTCCTCGGCGAATTCGTCCATGTTCGCGTAAAAGCTGTATGCTCTCATCGTTGGACAGCCTTCGGCGACACAACCGCCAACGCCGTTGACTAACATGTTCCACGCGGCGTCCTCCTCGCCCTCTGACCAGAGCACTGTCGCGGTCATGGTCATTGCCCGGAGGTATGCCAGCCGGTATGAGGACGATGCAGCGAGTCTGGAAGCCGCAGCTAAAGTTTCCCTAGCAGCCCCAAAATCGCCGGCCAGGTTTTGGCAAATGCCCGTTTCAATTTTGAACTGGATATGAAGCAGCGGATAGTGCAATCGGGTTTGTGAGGCCATGAGTGAACTCGTCTTGGCTGCATACTTCGCGCAGTCGCGGGGCCGTCCCGAAAATTGAAGAGCAAATGCCTTCTCGTATCGGGCTCCGAAAATGCCAGCACTGTTCCCGATTTCTTGAAATAGGTGCTCGGCTAGCCCTGCCTCTTTGAGGGCAACGTCGTACTGACCCTCTTTTATGGCGAGGGATGCATTTCGAAAAGCACGCGCGGCCGGTGCAAGTTGTGTAGTCGAAGGGTCATCAAGCAGAACTCGAAGCCAATCATCATCATGTCTCAGTTTCGAGATTCTCGAAACAAACTGTAACGCTGACCGGAGGTCGTCATTCACACTGTGAACGTGCGGATCAATTGGAAAGATTCCGGGCAGCCATTCTTCCGCAGCCAGTTCCCTATATTCTTCGATCCGTTGATCGACTATTTGAGTCGCAAGTAACTCATTGCTACTCACGAGGCGGGCTAGTTCAGTCGGTGAAAGCAGCGGCCCAGACTTTTCCTTACTGCTTTGCACTTTTTTCTGAACGTTTGTCAGCCGATCGTGTGCTTCCTTTGACCATTCTCCTTGCGGATCTAGGCGTAAGTAGCGATCCCAGTCCTCGATCGCCTGTGTGTAGAAGGCCATACGCTCCAAAACAATTGCCCGGTTGAACAGAGCCACCTTGTCATCTGGATGCTGCGCGAGTTCGCGGCTTAGCAGCTCAATCGCATTGCCAAAATCTGTGGCCTGCCCTTCGGCCTCTCCCCTTCGGAAATAGGCAGCTGCGAGGTCTATGTTGAGTGAAGGCAAACCCGGTTGAAGATCAACCGCCCGGCGCAGGCTCTCGATGGCACCCGAGTAGTTGTCTTCCAGCAGTTCTGCGCGCCCTTTGGCCTGAAGCCATTTCGCCGAATCGGGTGATGATGCGAGCTTAGCGGCGATAATTGCTTCCGCATCCAGTAGGGCCGGCGGGCGCTCGAGATGAGATTCGCCCCGTCCACGGACAGTTTTCACTGGGCCAAATTCTGCCCCAGGAATTCTCATGGCCAGTATCCTATGTTCGGAGTAAGCCTTTGCGAGCAGACGGTCGGCGGAATAGGATCGCGTCGATACCAACCACCACACAAATGTGGCCGCGATGAGGGCAACCGTGCTCGCCACTGCCCAACGTGGAAACGAAAATACAGGTTTTCGAGGCTTCAGCGAGATTGCTGCTTGAGAGTCAAGTGGTCGGGTGGATTTTCGTAGTCTTGTCGCTAACTCCTGTTGCCATTCCTTACCGTTGCTTCTCAGCTTCGAGAGAATCTCTTCCTCATCTTGCCGCGTAGGAGCCTCGAAGTCCTGGACAATTTGTCGCAATAGCGATCCACAATGGTCGCAGTGTGCGGCATGTTGAACTAGGTCCTGTGCTTCTGCGTCTGCGGAGACCCCGGCGGCCAGCAATGCCCATTTATTCTCCGGCGGACAGGTCGCGCTAGATGATGTGCGGTCGACCGGTGCGAGTCTTTTCAATTTAAGCTCCGCAGCTACTAGTTGTTGGAGCCGGGAGCCACATCGGGGGCAGGTGTCGGCATGCCTTTGTGCGTCGGAGGTTCCATCACTCGCCGCATCTGCTTGACCGTCGGCAGCTCTCTGGCGTGATTCGACGAGGTTGTGCAGATCCTCATCACTGAGATGGGTGCCGTGCTGGTCGGTCACACTACAGCTCCTTCGTTAGAACGAAATTTCGCATCAAACCCCTGCACACCTCTCCGATTTCGCACGGCCCGCCAAGTCGCTGCGCGGCAGCCCAAGGCGAAACAGGTGATGGGATCAGGGCGCATGCGTAACTGGTCAGGGTCCTGACGGATTCTATCGCATATTCTCACGATGAGTACTAGACCAGGTCAGCAAGCGACCGCTCTTGCCCGTTGTGAAAAGCACGCCCAGTCTGATAAAGGGAATCCGAATCACTTAGCGTTATCACAAGTAGCGACGCTTCAAGATCGCTTTCGGCGGCCGGTGGAATCGCTGATCGCACCGCAAGGAGAACCCGTGACCTTTTTCTGGCGAACCTCAATATTTCTTTTTGCGGTAACTCTGGGAACAACTGTGGCTGCGAGCCAAGCACCAAGGGTTGCTAACCCAGCCGAATGGACGGTCATGGTGTTTATGAACGGAGACAACGACCTTGAGCCGTTCGCTGTAGACAATTTCCGACAAATGGCTAGAGTGGGCAGCACTGACCGCGTGAACATCGTAGTTCAATTTGATCGACTTTCCGCAGATAACCATTTCACAACGCCGGACTGGTCTCAGACCTTGCGCTTTAGGGTTACCAAGAACATGGAGCCGATTCCAAGTGAAGCGCTCGAGGACATCGGCGAGGCCGACATGGGAGATCCGCAAGTTCTACAGGCGTTCGTCACGTGGGCTCGGGGCAAATTCCCGGCCAAGCATTACATGCTGGTCATCTGGGACCACGGACAGGGCTACCGGGATCTAAAAGAGCAGCGGCTTCACAATGTAAAGAGGCAGCAGCCTGCATCCGCAACCGTCCAATCCGGCCAGTCGCTTCGTCGACCTGGTTCCTACCGAACAATCTCGGAGGACGTGACGAACAATCATGACAAGTTGTACGGCAGCGAAATCCAAGGAGCGCTCAAGAACTCGCTCGGAACGGACAAATTGGATGTCCTTGGATACGACGCGTGCCTGATGGGCATGGTTGAAACGGGGTACTCTATCCGATCGTTTGCTCGAATAATGGTCGCAAGTGAGGAGCTCGAACCGAAGCCTGGATGGAATTACGAATATTGGTTGGCACCCTTAGTTCAGCATCCTGAAACCACGCCTGCGGCGTTGGGAAAGATTTTAGTTGAACAATATGCTCGCTATTATGCTCCGGGTAGCGAAGTAGAAAATTCGGCGACGACTTTATCCGCCATCGACCTCTCAAAAATGGACGAAGTAGCAAAGGCAACTTCGGTTTTTTCCGAAAAGCTAATTTCCACCCTGGCGTCAGGGAAAGTTGCCATCCAGACCGCTCGGGACGACTGCCAAGAATATGCCGCCGGTTCACAAATCTATCATATCGATTACGGCCATTTACTGGAGAGCTTGCGCAACGCTTCTACCAGCCTAGAAATAAAGGCGGAAGCTCAGCAGTTGATCAATCTTCTGTCGTCCGCCGTCATTGCGAATTACGCGGGTTCAGATCGACAGGGAGACTGGGGTTCAACTGGCCTAGCAATCTATTTTCCAAAGACGTTGACTCTGTATACGGATGACCCGTACGCAGAGAATGGGTACGAAAAAAGCAATACCTTCATGCCTGTCGAGTTTGTTCAGAAGGAGCGCTGGACTGATTTCTTACATGCCTATTGGAAGGCGATACAGTGAGAGTCCGGAAGCTCATGTTCGGAGCACTGGCAATACTGACCTTTTGGCAGCCCCGCTTAGCTGGACAAGACCGCAGAGTGGCTCTCGTCATCGGAAATTCGCGGTATCCCGGCGCGCCGTTGGAAAATGCCACAAATGACGCCATCGACATGGCGCAAACGCTGAAGGACCTTGGGTTCGATGTGTTGTACAAGCAAGACTTAACTCGGGACGACTTTCTGACTGCGATTAGCACGTTTAAGAACCGCACAAAGCAAAAAGGAGGGGCGGTTTTCTACTATGCGGGCCACGCGTTCCAGATGAATGGCGTGAACTATCTGGCCCCCGTTGATATAGCCAACGTGTCGGCAAACAGTGCGGACCAAAGGGCCATTCGATTCGAGCGAGTGTATTCGGCGGTAACGGAATCAGGAGGCGCGAATATTTTGATACTCGACGCTTGCCGCGACAATCCGTTTAGTGAGCCTGCTTCTCCCGGGTTGGCCCGACCCCAAGGTATGCCAAGCAACACGCTTATCAGCTTTTCTACTGCTCCCAATCGAGTGGCTTCGGATGGAGTCGGCACCCACTCGCCCTATACTCGCGCTCTCCTAAAATTCATCAAGGATCCGGGTACACCTGTTGAGGAACTCCTCAAGAAAGTTAGAACAATCGTCGAGACATCCACCGAAAGCCAGCAAACGCCTTGGGAAGAGAGTTCGTTGCGGGCACCATTTTATTTCCGGGCTCCACTCTTCATCCTTGCGCAGTTCACCGCCGCTGATGACGATGCCGTTTTGACTGTAAACGGGGAAGATGCAACAAACTGGGGAAATGATCACGGCGCCGCTAAGAGAGTTCCATTGCATGGAGGACCGAATCCGTTCGTTGTCCGAGTGTTCAACCAACGAAGCTATACCGGCGGGGTGCCCGGACTTGGAGGGCACCTGCCGGAAGGCTGGAACTACGCGGTCAGTTTGCACACCGAGGACGGACTTACGCTAGCCTCCTTTTCAGATGGGGAAAACCAGCCGGCGGACAACGGCCCGCGTCATGGTAAATGGTTTACTGTCGTTCGAGGTTCAATTGAGGTTGATGCAACGACCGACTCCATTCGGCTTACAGAAGTAGACGCGCGCGTTTGGACGCACTGAGCACCCCGTCAAACGTAAGTCCACCCAACTTCATCGTGACCTGCACCGTCTCTCATCTTCACGGCCGAAAGCACGTGAAAAGGGAAGCGTCGGTATTTTACGTTGTACTTATAGACTCGTCGAAAGATGTCGAGAACAAGTCTGTTTCGCCGGATAGGCCGAAGTGGCCGTAATACTGAAAATTTCAGAGACGGAAGGCGCGCAAAGCGCTGCGTTGTCTGAAGTCACTGGCGATCGGATCGGGAGCTCAAAGATGAATATTTCCAGCCGGGCGTCCGGAAGTTCGCTTCTGGTCAAGAAGATCCTTGTCGTAACAACTTCTATCGTACTGATGTTGAATCTGTCGGCCTGTGGCGCACCAGTCTCCGGGATCGGAGTAATCGGCGGCGGAATTGCGACGAAATTGCTATTGCAGGATATGGATGATCGGGCCACCCACGTCATTCAAAATGCTGCCGCAGCCGGTTCTCTACTTAGCTCGAAGGCCGCCCGGGATGTCCACTTACTCATCGACGCTGCCCGCCAAAACCTACATGACGAGCTCGATGTCCAGTGGGACAAGCTTGATCGTGAGAAAGTCGATTTTCTGAGGGAATTGAACGCGGAGGTCGACAGGATTCAGGATTTAGGCAGTCAGTTCGGTAACCTTGAAGACACGGCATACCTCGACACAGATACTCTTGCATCCCGTCTGCCCTTTGCCCAGAAGATGCCACGAGTCCGACGGATCGAAGGATCGTCGCAGTACTTCAAGACCGACGGCGACTACAAGTTGTTGCTGACCGCGAATCTGTTCGAGCCATTCGGGCCGAAAACGAAAGTGCTCGTCGGGAACGAAATGATGCAAGTGACTCAACAGCCGCCTTATTCGGCCACTCTCACAATCCCGCACGAAAAACTTCACTTCAACGATTTCCAAACAGTCGAAGTTCCTTTAAAGATTACAACTGAAATTGCGCAAAAACATTTCTTGGCGAAGAACGAAACGCACGTCTATGAGTTCACGGCATATATTGAGTTGTATCCAAAATATCCCGCGTACTATCAGATGGATGAGTCGGTCAACGCAATGGTCGTCGATGACACGAGGACCGCAGTCGCGAACGGGGGAAAAATGCTGATTCCAGGATGCGGCGATTCTGGATGCAATGCTTACTATAACGTTTGCTCCCCATTTCCAGTGGGCGCTCAATACATTCAGACTGTCAATCTCTATGACTCGTTTTCCGGGTGGGGCGGTTTCGGCGCCGTGTCTGTTGGTGTCGGAAACGTATGCCAAGTTTATTGGCAACATTCACACAACGTTGCCCGAAACGTGAGCATTGACGTCCTGTACCATCCGCTGAAGGCAGAAATCCAGCACACTCCGGTACTCCTACAGCCAGTGGTCGCAGAGAAATCTCCGCCTCCAGTATGCACGCCCCGTGCGGATGGAGTTCAACCACCCCCCGGTGAAAGTGTCACTCCTACTGCAGTGGGGGCCAGCAAGGTAGTCTGCTGGCTGCAATTCGGGAATACGTATCTCGCGGAATTCAACCCCAACAATCGAGGGTACAAGCTTGCTGTTCATATGTTCAACGGTGAAAACTACGCAGTCATTGACGGCACAACAGACAAAAGCCACCCGGGAGTTGAAGTACAGACGTTGCCGGGTGAAAACCCCAGAAAATCAACCTTTAAGGTGTTGGAGCCGAGAATTCACTAGCCGGATGATGGCAGCGAGGCTCGGCATACGTGGTAGGAAACGGATCAGGTCCCACGAAAAGCAAACATTGTGTCCCCCAGTCGCGTAATTCTCAGGATTTAAGATTTATCGGCATGCTTGGGCAGGAAAAACGGGCACTCCGGTTTGCGGCATTGATCCGGACGGACATTTTCGATAAAGCATGGCGGCTTCAGGCAGTTGATCGCGAGAGGCTGCAGCTTCAATGTAAGGTGCTTTGCCCAAACTAAAAGGTTATGTTACTGACCCCGTCCGGTTCGGATGTTCAGTGGTGGTCCTCCTCTGACCCTCCAGTCAAAACTGGAACCTCCATTGCCAACTCAACCAGATCACAAGGCATATTCTTCGATGGCTTCACACCCAAATCTCTAAGCATTTCCGCACGGCGAATCACATTCCCTTTCCCGGTGCACAGCTTGGCGTGCGCGCTGTCATAGCTGTCCTTGGCCTGCTCCAGCCTTTGTCCCACTGCGTTAAACTCCTCAACAAACCCCACCAATTTGTCATATAGCTCGGCCCCGCGCCGCGCTATCTCTTGGAAATTTCTCTTCTGGCCCTCCTGGGTCCACAGGTTGGCGACAATTCGCACCACGAACAGCAGGCTGGTTGGGCTGACCAGAATTACGTTTTTCTTCCACGCCTCTTCCCAGAGTTTGTTGTCCGCCGTCAGCGCGACGATGAACGCGGATTCGATCGGGACAAACATCACAACGAAATCGGGCGTGTTGAGATCGTCGAGTCCTTGGTAGTTCCGTGCTGAGAGGCCGTTTACGTGAGCCCGAAGCGCACAGATGTGCCGTTGGAGTGCCGCAGACTGATCAGAACTGTTAGTGGCACGAACATAGTCCTCGTAGTCCGCGAGTGAAGCCTTCGCATCCACGATCAGATTTCTTGCTTCGGGAAGAAGAACGACAGCATCGGGTTGCGCTCGCGTGCCATCGCCCCGTGTGTAGGTGCGCCTTATGAAATATTCTTCGTTTTTCCGCAGCCCTGAGTTCTCTAGTATTCTCTCCAAGATCATCTCACCCCAGTTCCCGAGGGTTTTGCTCGAACCCTGAAGTGCCTCTGCCAGGTTGTTGGCGTCATCGGACAGTTGCTGATTCAGTTCGACGAGTTGCCTGACCTGCTCCGTCAACGCAGCATGGTCTCGTCCTTCTTGGGCGTGCACCTCGTCTACCCTTAGCTGGAATTCTTGAATCTTGGTTTTCAAGGGGTCCAATATTTGGCCGATATTCGTCTTGTTAAGCTCGGTAAACCGCTGAGCCTTTTCTTCGAGGATCTGGTTGGCTAACTCTTTGAAGCTGGACGTGAGTTGCTCCCTCGCCTCATTGAGAAGAGCCAGTTTCTCGCTTGCCTGGCCGCGCTCGGCCTCCATGCGCGTGTTAAGTTCCGTGACTTGATTCTGCAGCCGTTCGTTCTCCTTAGTAGCCGCTCCCAGCGATTCTTCGAGTCCCAAAACCCGGTTTGCCCGTTCCTCAAACCGCACGCGCTCGCTTTGCGCAACCTCAAGTTGCTTTCGAGATTGTTCAGCCGTCGTTGCAGCGGTCTCTTGCTTCGAACGCAGGTCCCCTATCTGTGTGCTTGCTGAAGAGAGTCGCTCACTCAGGCGAGCAACCTCAACCTCGTATTCACGTTTCGCGAGACCAACCGCCGTGTCGGCCGTGCTTCGCGTCCCGAGCCAAGCTCCAAACGCTCCCAGCGAAAGGCCGACTACCAACACGATGACAAACGGAATCCACATCTGCGCCTCCAGTAAGGCTGTTAATCTCGGTTAAGTAACCTTGTAAGTCCAATTTCAAATATGCCGCGCGGTTCCCGTCTCGATCTGCCGCTTTACATACCACTTCCAACCAGGGGAATTGAACGTGGTGTTACCGCATCCAGCGCTAAATGCGAGACGTAACCTGCCACAAGACCGCTCAGAAACCCTGCTAAGAGCCCCCAAAACAACTCAGCCGCGGATGAGAAAAGTTGGTGCAACGGGTCGGACGGAGCCGCAACAAACGCCCCTCCTGGTGTCCGAATCATACGTATTGCTCTGCAGTTCTGCGCTTGTCTGCGACACGCAGTCTCCCAGTCCGAAAGAGTTCGGTAAACACAGGTCACCAGCGTGGCACCGCTGACGCAGCTGTGCGCCGTTCCGCGATGCCAGGACGAAATCGCGGGCTCGAGAACGTCGGGCAATATTCCCCCGACGTATCCG
>Ga0137403_10002943_pt1 | contig 20589 bp, 17 predicted proteins | sample CZOMad2_1_16fung_FD_122057 | JGI IMG/M metagenome (GOLD analysis project Ga0137403, IMG submission 122057) | Vadose zone soil fungal communities from Angelo Coast Range Reserve, California, USA - CZOMad2_1_16fungal (Hybrid Assembly) | ecosystem: Environmental > Terrestrial > Soil > Vadose zone...
TCACCTTCGAACAGGATCGTCAATGGCTGAAACAGCTTGTTTTTAATGTGGGGCATCGGTCCTCCTTAAATTGATTGCTGCGCCCTTCTTTGAGGCTGCGCGCTATCGCGCTTGCGCTTCGCGTCGGGCTTGCATTCGCAGCCGCTCATGAATTTTCGATCTCAAGTCGCAATCGTCAGTGTGTAGCTTTTTTGAACGCGGCTTCCTTTGCTGTCAGTCACAGTGAAAGTCACACTGGTTTGGCCGGCCGCAGATGGTGTCCCCGCGATCGTCCCACTGCTGGGGTCCAGGCTCAGCCCGGTTGGTAAAGTTGTACTGCTGAACTGCAATGGGGCTTTGCCGCCGCTTGCGGCGACTACCTGCTGGTACGCGAGTCCGACTTTCCCCTGCGCCAGTGACGTCGATGTGATCGTCAACAGTGGCGTCAACTGCACTTCGAGCAGCGGACGGAGTCGTGGGAGCGTGACAAGATCCACCGCGCGCTCCCCTGCGGCAAACCACTCCGCACTCCAGACCAGCGTCTGCGTGGTCTGGGAAAGGTTCAGGAAGAGCCAATAACCCAGGCGATGAAGGACGGGCCGCGCAGGCTGATTCCTGATGCTGAGCTGAACTCCGCTGGTGATCGGTCCCGTCTGCGCTGTGGCATCTCGAAGCACGACTATCAGCGATACTCGTGTGGTCCTTTCCTCCAGGAATTTCATGCGCCTCCTCCTGAACGGGAAACTTTGGTGACCTTTTCTATCACTCGCTTCATCTGGATAATCCGGGCAGACGGGACTTTCACCGGAGTCACCAGATAGGCCACGGAAAGACGATAGGGTTTGTTGGGAAAAATCCCCCACAGCCGATTCATATCCTCCAGAGAAAGCGGGTTGGCGATGATTCGCACTGCATCGTTTCCCGCTTCGACCAGAGTTGGCGTAAGCAGCGGCGGCTTGAGGACCGGTTGGTCATAGAACGCCAGCATCACAGCTTCCAGATGGCCCAGGGCGGTGTCAGGCTCGGGGGCCATGGCCGTTACCAGATAGGAGAGGTCCAGGGTGAGGGGCGGTGGGCGCAGTTCGTTCTCTCGACTCGTGTCAGGGTCTTGATTGCGGAAATGAGGACCTTCCTGAACTTGATACAGGAAGAGAGAGACCTTGCCGTTTTGGTCCGCGTCTACCGGAGACTTCAAGACAATGTCTCCTTCCGCAAACCCAGCCTTCGCCTTCAGTAGTTCTGCTAATCCTTTTCCTATGGATGCGATGATCGTACCTGTGGGCTCCGGCATCCTATTCCTCTTTCATCAATTCGTAGTAGGGGCCGAAGTCGGCCTTGCTACACAGTCTGCCCATTTTCTGAAACTCCCGTTTTGTGGCACGGATGAGTTCCGGCATGCCGATGACTTTGCTGTCCTCGGCGGCCAGAAAAGCCGCATGCAGAACCACGTTTTTGATGTTGCCGCCTGTGAGCTTGAATTGGCGCGCCAGAAAGGCGAAATCGATGTTGGGACTTAGCGGAGCCTGCTTTGGAAAGATGCTCTCGAAGATCCGGCGGCGATAATCCTCCTCGGGGAAAGGAAAATCGATGGTGGCGTGCATCCGGCGCGTGAAGGCTTCATCCATGTTGTTTCGAAGATTCGTCGCAAGAATGACGATCCCGTCGTACTCGTCCATCCTCTGAAGCAGGTAAGCGATCTCGATATTTGCGTAGCGGTCGTGAGCGTCCTTTACCTCCGAACGCTTGCCGAACAGTGCATCGGCCTCGTCAAAAAAGAGGATGGAGTTTGAGTGCTGGGCTTCCTGGAATATTCGGCTGAGGTTCTTTTCTGTCTCTCCGATATATTTGCTGACGACATTGGAGAGATCGATTTTATACAGGTCCAGTTCCAGTTCTCGCGCGAGGATGCCGGCGGCCATGGTTTTACCCGTGCCGGAAGCGCCCGAGAAGAGCACGTTCAAGCCTTTGCCCACCGCGAGCTTTTCGTCGAAACCCCATTCGCCGTAGACGAGGTGACGGTGCTTCACATAATGCAGGACCTCGCGGAGCTGGGTGGTTTGCTCTTTTCCCAGGACGATATCGCTCCACGTGTACTTTGGGACTATCTTCTGAGCCAGGGCGCCCAGCTTTTGGCTGGACTGGGAGCGGCAGGCATCATAGAGGTCGTCGGTTGTGAAGGACCCATTTGCCGGATCCCGCCACAGGGCCAGGTTCCTGGCCATGATAACCGCATTCCGGATCTGGCCGGCGCTCAGACGGAACTTGTTGGCCACTGCATCCACATCGAGTGGCGAGCGGTCAAGGCCGTCGAGGGATGCGTTCCAAAGCTCCTTTCGAAGCGCATAGGCCGGAACCGTGAAATCAACTCGAATGAAATTCCTGCGATGGAACAGTCCCGCTGATTCCCGCCCCTTGCTTCCCCCGAGGAAGGTCAGCGCCGAAGAGTCTTCCAGCTCCTGAATCAAAATTTCGCGGCACTGTCTGATCTTATGGTCGTCACCCAGCAGGCCGTCGAAGTGATCCAGATAGAGTGCCGCCTGCTGCAAAAGAGCCTCGCGGACGAGGAGGCGCGCCGCCATCTCGACGCCCAACTCCCCATTCAGCAGACGTTCCGCATCCGCAACGAGCAACGGAATGCCAAGTTTGCTGCAGAGGGCCTCCGCGGTCGTTCGTTTCCCCGCACTGGCAGGCCCCTGGAAATAGAGAGTCAAGCCTTCACATTGGCCGGCTTTTGAATATCCCTCTATCAACTGTTCCAGACGCATCTTCATTTCGTCCGGCAGGACGAGGTCTGGCCAGGGTATGTTGGGTTCTGCCCATTGGACAAAAGATAAGATCCGGGCGTCGATTTGATCCGAACCAAACAGGTAATTGGCGATTCGCTCGTCAACGTTCACGTGATAGGCGAAAAACGGGGGATTCCGCTCTGTGACCTCCGCGAACAGCGTGACGAGATGAGAACGGATCAGAGGAGCGCTGGAAACGAAACGCTGGCGGCTCATAAGCTTCTGCTCGAAGCTGGAGCAGAGTAGTACCACAACCAGATCCAGGCTCGGCCGCTTCTTGGTGAGATTGTCCTGAAGGTAGGCGTAGAGCTTTTCGTATTTGAGATCGACTTCCGGAGCCAGGCAGATTAAGAGGACATCGACGTCAAAAGGGGAAAGTTGGAATAGTTCCTTCAGCCGCTCCAGGCGCAACGATGCTCCTGCTTGCATACTCCTGGCCTTCCTGTCGGAGATAGCGGCTTCGAGGGACGCGAGTCCGTCCTGGAGGTGCTTGAGCTGTGGAGATTCTATCTGCCTCTCGGTTTCAAACGGATCTTCCTGGGCGAGGATGGAATCGATCTCCTCCTCTTTGATGCAGAGGCCGGTGAATTGGTCCGGAGCCCCCCTGCCTGTCATTCTGAACTTCAAAATCTGGAGACGAACTTTAATCTCGATTCGTCCGAGTTCTTCGATTAGATGCTCCAGGCTATTCCTGTAACCTTCCATCCGGATCCGTTCCTTACTTCCCTCGCAAAAACTTCTCAATCTCTCCCAGCCGATCCTTCATCACTCCGTAGATTTTTTCAGAAGAAGTAACATCTCTACGAGTGAGCCATCCTTTTGAAACCAGCATATCCAGCCCTTCCTGAACCGTCTTCCTTCCCCGACCCGCCAAATCCTCCGACAACCACCACTTGATGACTCCATCCACCGTGTCTTTCGCATCAGGGTGCTCAACCAGGTACCGCAGGATTTGGCGGTTCAGCTTTTCATCGTTTTCGGATGAGCCCTTTCCATTCAAGGGGGTTTAACCTTTTCTTAATGGCTGCGCCCTATCGGGCTAGCTTTCATCTCATGCCGTCTCAAGAGAGACGGCGTTGCAAGTCGAGTGCCACCGAAAACGCGGCGAATCTGCGCAACTTAACTCCGGTTTGTGCTCTTACGATCTTCCGAGGCGAGGCCCTCTTACCGCACCGCGTAAGGGGGGCACATGAGAACTGTTTCAAAATTCAGGAAACAAGAAGGTGCGGCGAATGTACCGCAACAATGCGACGAGTCTGCCGCAGAGATGCGCGAACGCGGGCTAAAGCCCGCGACTACATTTGAGGTTAACGTTCGGTAAATGAAGTCGTGGGCTTTAGCCCGCGTTCATCATTAATAGAAGGAATGCCGGTCGAGGCGATACTTCCGGAGCAACCGTTGAAAAGAGCGACGCTCTTTTCCGGCGCTCTTCGCCGCTCGAGTGATGTTTCCTTGATGGGCGGTCAAGAGGCTTATGAGGTAGGTCCGTTCGAATTGTTCGATCGCGCGGTTCTTTGCTTCACGAAAGAGGTCACTTCCACCTCTTTCGGGTTTCGAAGCTGAAGGAAGATCGATATCTTCGGCTTGAATGATCGACGTGGATGTCAGAATGATGGCCCGCTGGATGACACCCTCCAATTCCCGGACATTACCCGGCCAGGCATAAACCATCATTTTCTGGAGGGCCTCCGAAGAAAAATCGGAAGATTCTCGGCTATATTGCCTCGCATATTGTGCAAGGAAGTGTGAGCTCAGAAGCCCGATATCGGCAATCCGATCACGAAGAGGCGGAATGGACAGCGAAAGAGCGTTCAGACGGTAATAGAGATCCTCACGGAATAGTCTGAGCGCGACTCTCTGCCTCAGATCCGAATTGGTGGCGGCAATGATCCGGACATCGGCCACTATGCTTTTGGAGCATCCCAGGGGCCGGTACTCCCCATTTTGCAGGAAACGCAGCAGCTTGACCTGCGCCGAAGGACTTAAAGTATCGATCTCGTCCAGAAAGAGCGTGCCGCCTTCCGCTTCGGCAATAAGCCCTTTCTCCGCGGAAGCGGCGTCGGTAAAAGCTCCCCTGGCATGTCCGAAGAGTTCATTCTCGAAGAGATGATCCGGTAGGGCACCACAGTTGACAGGGATAAACGGTTTACCTTGCCGGGGGCTGTGATAGTGGGTGGCTCGGGCAAACAGTTCCTTTCCTGTTCCGGTCTCTCCCGAAATCACGACCGTCGCGTCAGAGTGGGCTAACGGAGGAATTTTCTCGACGACCCTCAGAAAGCACTCGCTCTCACCGACGAGTGACTCGAGGTGCAACTTCTGTTTGATCTCCCTGGCCTGGAGAGGAGCCACTGTTGGCGTCTTCCGATGCAAAAGACGTTTGATCCGGAGGGAGATGTCCGTTTCACTGAATGGACAGGAGAGAAAATCATCCGCGCAATTGAGAAGCGATTGAAAAACTTCTTTTGGATTGTCCCACCCCACACAGAACAGAGTCAGAACCGAGGATCGGTTCCACTCTTTCCTGAGCGTACCTCCATTGAGTGATTCCCTGAATGAAGGCCGGACAAGAATGAGATCGGGTACGCAAGATAACTGCTCGAGCGGAAGCGCATCACTGCGATAGAGATGGACCTTGGCAGCCGGTAGAACACTCTGAATCAGCTTTGGGAGCCGCGTGCAGTGCTCCGCTGGGCACGGAATGGGGTTCAGGTCGAGGATCAGAATGTGATACGAGCCCACGTTCATCTCCGCGGGAGATGTAAATGATTGGTTGCAAATCCCAGCTCAGGCTTAATCCGAAAGTCAATGAGGATGGGTCAATTCTCAAGCAGCATACTGCGAAGAAGCATACGTCCCACGTACGAGGTCAAAGCGCAGTCATAAGAGCCTCCAATATGGTGTCGGCATTTTAGGGCGGCGCAACGCCGGGTTCCTAAGGAAATTTATGGAAAAAAAGAGTAAAGATTACTAGATGAAAGAATTCCAACTCTGCGGTTTGGGCAACGCCCTTGTCGACATTTTCCTGGAAATCTCCGAAGCCGAGTTCGCTTCGCTTGGATTCGAGCGTGGCACCATGCGGCTCGTCGATCTCGCCGAACAAAAAACCCTGCTCGATCGCTTTCAGAAACACGAGCCGAAGCTGGTCAGCGGCGGATCTGTCGCCAATTCCATCATTGCCTTTTCGCAGCTTGGAGGCCAGGCGGCCTTCATCGGCTGCGTCGGAGATGACCGCTACGGCCTCTTCTATGCGGGCGAATTCGAGGAACTGGGCATCGATATCGACAACCCGATCATCGTCAATGAATCGACCGGCACCTGCGTCTCCATTGTCACTCCGGATGCAGAGCGCACCATGCGTACGTGCTTAGCCGTAGCGAGCCATCTCTCGGCCCGGCACATCGACGAAGCGCGCATCAAGAACTCCGAATGGCTGTTCATTGAGGGCTACGTGTTCGCCAACCCCGATACCGGTCAAACTGCAGTTCGGGAGGCGATCCGCATCGCCAGACAACATGGCACCAAGGTCGCCGTCACTTGTTCCGAAGCGTTTGTTCCCCAGGTCTTCGCCGACGCGTTCCACGACGCACTGCAACACACGGACTTGCTCTTCTGCAACGAAGCCGAAGCCTGCGCCGTAGCCCAGGCCGGCACAGCCGAGGAAGCGTTTAAGAAACTCAAAGGAAAGATCCCATCCCTGGTCGTGACGAACGGCCCATACGGGGCATACATTCGGCACGCCGCCGTCGAGGCACATGTTCCATCGTTTCCGTCCGAACCCAAGGATTTGACAGGTGCCGGAGACATGTTCGCAGGGGCGTTTTTGTACGGCATCACGCACGGCGTTTCGCCGGAAAAGGCTGCTCGCGGCGCCGCCTTCTTGTCTCACAAGGTCATCTCGCAAGTCGGCGCCCGCCTGCACCATGGGACCAGGCAGTTTTGGGATGAGTGCGCCGGCTCACACAAGTAGTTTTGCGCAATGATCGTCGCCGCCTGCGGGAAGACAAACGAGTAGCCGGGATCCAGGCGCTGGCCCGCCAGCAGGATTTCGTGAATGTCGTATGGATCGGTTGGTCCCTTGACAGAGTCGCCTAACACCTCGAAGACATGCTCGATCCCTTGAGCAGCGTCGATATCAACATCGCAGTTCGATACGGACGAAGTCATTGAGGTCCGCGCCACCGGCCGTCGTCAGTTGCAGTTCAAGACTTGCGGTCGCCATTTCGTTCACCTCCCTTTATTGCGGATACCGACAGTGATAGAGTGCAGCCATTACGTGGACCCGTTCCAGAAAAAAGGAGAAAAAAACCGATGAAGTCCTTACTGGTGTTCGCAACATTGCTTGCAATGGCTGTTCTGCTCACCGCTGCCGCCGCAACATCGCCCGTAACATATGTCGATCACAACAAGGTAGCCGAGGTACTGGCAAAAGGCGGTGCGCTGGCCAGTGGCTCGGACTATCGCGTCACTGGCAATCGTCGCGACGGCAAGGGAATGGTTGAAGTGCATAACAAGGAGACGGACATTTTCTATGTCATCGACGGTGAGGCGACGTTGGTAACAGGCGGCACCGTCGTCGGTGGAAAAACAACCGCGCCCGACCAGATTCGCGGAACGGAAGTCCAGGGCGGCGAGACCCACCACCTGGCGAAGGGCGACTTCATGGTGATTCCCGCCGGAACGCCGCACTGGTTCAAGGAAGTCCCGAAGTCCATCAACTATTACACCGTGAAGGTGGTGAAGCCGTAGGGGGGGTCTGATCGTCGATCACTGTATGATGATGGATTGGCTCTATCGAAATTTTTCGTAGCTGTGAATGGATCAACGCGGGCTAAAGCCCGCGACCACATTAAGGCGCAACGTCGATCCCAAATGTAGTCGCGGGCTTTAGCCCGCGTTCGTTCAGCGCACTCAGAATGCAAACCGCAACTGAAGTTGCACCACGCGGGCCGTGCGTGTGCCGTTAACCTGGCCAAAGTTGATCCCACTCAGGTTGGTCGACACATTAATGTACTGCGTGTGATTTAGCGCATTCTGGAGGTCCGCCTTCAATTCGAAGGTCTTTCCTTCCGTTATCGGGAAGTTCTTTCCGAGAGAGAAGTCCACATTCCAGTTCCCAGGCGCTCGCAGCGGCGTCGCATTGGCTTCACCACGACGGACGGTCCGGCTGGACGCGGAACTAACGGGCACGAGCCGGTAAGCCGCTGGATTCAGATACTGCAGCCTTCCAAAACCGCAGCACTCCTTGTTCACCTGGTTCTTGATGTCCAGAATGTCGGGCCGGCCGCCTGTCTGAGTCACACCCAGGGCAGGCCCCGAGTTGGCTCTGAAGATACCGGAAAACTGCCAGCCTCCAAGCACGCGCTGGGCCGCCCGCGAGTTTTTAAACAGTCCAGGCACTTCGTAGACCCAGTCAGCGGCCACGTAATGCATGATGTCACCGGTAGACAGGGCGCGCTCAAGCTTTACCAAAGCAAAATCCTGAACATCGCCGCGTGAATCGCCGATGTGGCCCGGGGCAACATCGCCGCCATTGTAAGAGAGGGCCTTGCCCCAGGTGTGGTGGAGGTTGAACAACAGTCCGCGGGTCATGCGCTGTCGCAGCGATGTCTGCCACGAATTGTAGTTGGACTGGCCGGAATTATCGAGGTAAGGCCCCGTGATGTCGTTGGGATTCGGACGAAGTCCTGTGACGCGGTCGACATCATTGAAATTCCGGTAGAGGTTGAACTTGACGCCGCGCGTACCGACGTACGCCGTTTCGAGCACCAGCGATCGGGTGAGGGCGCGCTGAAATCCGAGGGTGTAATTCATCGCGTAGGGCGGAACCATGTGGGGATTGTAGCGCCTGCCGATCCCGCCCAGGACGTTACCCTCGGCCTGGATTAGTTTGGTGACGTCTTCTTCATATAGCGGCCAACGCAAGCCCAGGGCAGCGGATTCCGCCCGTGTGAACGTGCGGCGGTCGGGCAACTCCACGGTTCTTTGGATGAATTCGTCATATGTTGTCGGATCGTAGCTTTGGAAATTTACGCCGAAGCCACCTCGTATGACGAAGTCGCCCCGACTGTCGGCGGTATAGGCGAAGCCAAACCTGGGTCCGAGGCTGAAATTATCGCTGTCGTGCGCGCCTTTGCGCTTATCGCGAAGCGGCCCCCACAGGAAGTTGACGGAATCGAGCAGTCCCTCCAGGTTGTAAAGGCCCATGGGCAGCTTTCCTTCGAAATTCTTGAGCTGCTCCGGCGTGTAGTTATAGCTTTGAAGCGTCCTTCCAAATGGACCCTTCCAATCGTGTACGGTGTAGCGGCCGTAGCGGTCGTAGCGGACTCCCAGGTTCAGCACGAGCTTCTGGCTGAAACGCCAGTCGTCCTGCAGGAACAATCCGAAGTTTTTCATGCTCCAAGTGAACGGGTGCTTATTGGCCTCATAGAAAGTCGAGGACGGCTCGTTGCGCATCACATCCGGGAGGGTCAGGTAGCTGACCGGCAGTGCTGTGGTGTCGGGTTGCCCTCCTCTCGGCAGAGCGAAGATGCCGCCGAACTTCCAGGAGTGCGTTCCTCGGAAAAGAGCGATCTGTTGATCAAAGGACCAGCTCGGTATAGGCCCCGTCGAGCGATTCTCGCGATTAAAGCCCGTCATCCCCGGATATTGAATGATGGGAAGCAGTCGCCCGCCGGGAGTCGATTCGGGCTTGTTGGGATCCTTCGTGAACCAGATCTTATCGATTCTCTCCACAAAACTCTGATTCATTCCCACGCGAGTCTGGGAAGTCCAGCGGCCGCGGCCGAGCGTATAGTTGGAGCTCATACGTTTCAAGAAGCTGTAAGTGGTCTGCGGGTTCAAGGGCTGCGACAACGCTTGCTCCTGATAAGGATGTCCTCCGTAGTACGTCACGGATAAGTTGCCCCCGCCGATCATGTAGTCCACTCTCGCGTCCTTGTGATCGTCGTCGTTCCGTTTTAGCGTTCCGCCGACCCAGAGTCCCAGGAGCGCATCCGACGCGTGGGGCTGGTTGGGCAGCGGCAGGTGATCCAGGAAGAGCTTCGTTTCAGGAAATCGAAGCGACGTCATCATGATGTCGCGGAAGCGTTGGGTCGGAACCGACGCAGCGTTTGGCAGCGCTATGGTCGTACGCTGCCGGTAGCCTTCATACGCCACGAAGAAAAACAGCTTGTCGCGCAGGATCGGCCCTCCCAGCGAACCGCCGAACTGGTTCCATACCGAGTTGGCCTCATGAGCAAGGAATGGTTGCCGGGCGGAGAGCACGGAACCTTCATAGCGATGAAAGATGCTGCCATGCCATTGGTTCGTTCCCGATTTCGAGATCACGCTCATCGTGCCCGCCATCGCCGAACCGTATTCGGCCGGGATCACGCCTTTTACGATTTGCACCTCGGCGATCGCCTCGGCGCTCATAACCTCGATCTTGTTGTATTGTCCGTACCCGGATATCACCATCGAGCCGGCGTTGCCGTTGGCATCGGTCCCGTTCGCTGTGACATTCATCGAACTACCGCCGAGACCGTTGAGCCGGAAACGCGTCCCAGCCATGCCCGTGAAATTGGCCTCCCCTCTGGTCAGCCCGGAATTGACATCGAGAATGTTGGTGATATTCCGGTTGATCATAGGAAGGTTGTGCACCTCGACCGTCTCCAGGCTCATCCGCTGTTCGGGAGAGACTGTATTCACCAATGGCGCTTCACCGGTCACGGTCACACTGTCAGTGACCGCGCCAACTTCCAGCACATATGTCCGCCTGACGTTCTGTGCGGCGCCTAGCGGAATGCCCCTGTTTTCGTAACTCCTGAAGCCCGGCATCACGATTTTGAACGTGTAAGTGCTGACGGGCACGAAATTGAATACGAACTCCCCCGTCTCGCTGGATACTTGTTGCAACACGGCGGCGGTGCGCTCGTTGATGAGTTGTATCTCCGCTCCGGGTAAGACCGCGCCGGATGGATCCGTAACGACTCCCGCGAAAGTGGCATCCGTTCGCTGGCCAAAGCTCAGGATAGCTGTCGCCACTACAACAAGAGTCACCAGAACGATGCTTGCAATGTTCAAACGCATCTGGTCCCCCTTAATCCGCCCTCGGTGGTCAGTTCTGAAACGTCGGCGGAAGACCTGGAAGTTGTTTTTGTTGGAAAGTTGGCGTCAGTATAAGGCGGCGCGTGCACACAATGTCAAGGAATTGCGAGAGAGGGTAGTGTCCTAATTCGGGGACAGACGTATAAATCACCTAATTAGCGATCAAGGTTGCTTTACTTGCTAATTAGGTGATTTATACGTCTGTCCCCGAATTAGGACACTACCCGAGAGAGAGGATTTTCAGCCGCGGATTACGCGAATGACGCGGCAATTACATCCCAGCCATCTCGAGCGCGAACAGCAAAGCCATGGCCCCGCCGCGGGGATCGCGATCGAGGATTGCGGCGCGGTGAAGGTAATCGTTCAGGGATCGCTGTTTGTTCGTGGATTCGCAAACGTCCGACAAGCGGCCATCCGAAGCGGTGCGCGCCTGGATAGCGCGCCAGGCCTTATCGACGAGGGGCTGGAACTCGTCCCAATCGAGCCAGCCGTTGTTGATGCCCCGCAACATCGAGGCAGCGATCATCGCGGTCGCAGTGTACTCCGGATAGGCTCCCGGATGATCGATCACCTCCCGCCACAACCCATCCTCATCCTGAAAGCGGCCCAGCGCAGACATGTGCTCGCGAAACGCCCGCAGGACGGGGCCAAACTGGGGATTATCCACCGGCAAATCGGAAAGCGTCAGCATGAGTCCCAGAGCGGGAAATGCATTTCCGCGCCCCCATGCCGCCTCGCTCAAAGGCGAATGCCGATAAAGGCCGTCCGGCCGCAGATCAAGCTTCTGCATGAATGCCAGGTGGCGCGCGGCCATATCAAAGTACTTCGGGTTCCCTGTCAGCTTCCCGGCTTTGGCCAGAAGCGGAATAGCCATGAAGACCGAATCGCTCATTTCGTCGTGGAACGGCATCGATTCCTTCATTTCGCCGCTCGCCGTGAAACCGAGGTCGGCTGCCTTGCGAACGAGCTCGGTGTAGCGGGGATTCCCGGTTCTTTCAGCCAGCTCGGCGAATACAAGGTGCCCAGCAAGAGTCAACGATGTGGGTCTTTCAAGAGGGCTCTTCCTCCCGTCCACATATGGCGCCGCAAGCCGCTCGACGTCCGCGATGCGTCCCATGCGAAGCTGACCGATAAGCGCCAGCCCAGGAATATAGGTCAGTTGGTTGAAGTCATGGCCGTAGACCTGTGTCAGCTCGGCCGCAAGCTGCCGTCCCGGACGACGAAGGCGCCGATCGAGCTCCCGGTGTGCTTCGGATGAGGAGATCTCTCGTGGCAACGACTGCAGCAAACCTTCTTTAATATCCACGCGCCGTGCGGGAATCCGGCCGACGCCGGCCACGGCGTTTTGAGACAGTGCGTCGGCCAGGCCGAAATCTTCGACGGCCATGATAAGCACCATATCCGGGGCGTGGATTCCTATCCATCGCCAGAGTGCGTGCGATTCCGGATTTTCGCGGTAGGCAACGCCGGCGGGAGGAAACTGCAGCCGGCTCTTATCCGGATTTGCCAGAGAGATGGCCACGAGTTGGAACGGGCGCCGATCTTGCCGCAGGGTTTCGAACTTCTGAACTTCCTGGGCGACGATACGGGCGGACTCGTCATTCCCGGCAAGGCCGCCCACGAGCAACACTGTGGCTGAACTCGAAGACGCGCCCCCAACAACAACCGCTTCGATCCGGACGCCACTCTGAGTGAGACCCACATCCCGGTGTTCGGCACCGTTCAACGGCAAAGCAGGAACGAGCGATATTGCGAACGCCATTCCAACAGCGATCTTCGAATAACCCACCGAGATTCCTCTGGAGAGATGTTGGATACCGGCCCGGATTCTATAATGGCGGCCGTCGGAGGAGAAGCCCTGTGTTTTTGTTGACACGTCCGTGTGGGGCCTGTAGATACTTAAGTCGAATCAGGCCTCTTTCGGCAGGAGGAATTATATGAAATACCGAGTACTTGGATTGGCGGCAACGCTGGTGATTGCGAGCGTCGGATTCGCCTTCGGTCAGGGTGCACCAGCGGGACAGGATGCTGCGGCCGGTCAGCGCGGGCAACGTGGGCAGAGAACATTTTCGACAAACGGGAACGGTGGAATCGTCGATGCGCCTGAACAGCAGGGCCCACGCGGGCAACGAGCGCAACGTCCATCCGGCCCTGCTCCGCGTGGACCCGATGGGCGCGTCACTCTGGATTCGACTCCGGGCAAACGGGAAACAGGTCTTTGGATCGGTGGCATTACTAATTTAAGGAATGCGGACAACAGTCCCGTCAAAGTCCCCTTTCAGCCCTGGGCGGAAGCGGTAGTGCAGGACCGCCGGCAAAACGCATTTGAACCCCACACACGTTGCAAACCCTCGGGTGGCCCGCGGCAGTTTCTTACTCCCTACGGAGTCGAGTTCCTCGAATTACCCGAACTCCAGCGGATGTATATCTTTGATGTCGGCGGCCCGCATACCTTCCGGATCATTTTCATGGATGGCCGGCCTCATCCAAAGAACCTCGAACCCAGTTACTACGGACACAATGTCGGTCATTGGGAAGGCGACACGCTCGTCGTCGACTCAGTTGGATACAATGAAAGGTTCTGGTTCGACAGGGGCGCGCACCCTCATACGGAAAAGCTTCATTTGATCGAACGCTTCACCCGCGTGGATTTCGATAATATAAGGTACGAAGTGACGGTCGATGATCCGGGTGTCTACACTGCACCCTGGTCGGGTCAGTTCAACCTGCGCAATGTTCCGGGCGACGAGTTGTTTGAATACGTCTGCCAGGACAACAATTTTGCCCCGGAGCTCATGCTTGGTGTCCTGGATTCCGTCGATCGGAGCAGTCCCATTGTTCCGTGATCTGGTATTTCAGTACGGACTTGACTTTAAAGACTTTGGCGTCAATAATTCGTTCCAAACAAGTATTCGGAGTTAATTGGAGGTATCGATGGCACGGGTTCTCAAGGGTGGTCTCATTGTGGGTTTCGGTCTGCTCCTGGCGGTAGCGCCGGCACTCGCTCACCATTCTGTGTCAGCAGAATTTGACAAGGACAAGCCTGTTACGTTCACAGGAACCGTCGAGAAGGTCGACTGGATGAACCCCCACATCTACACGCATATCAAAACAAAGGATGCGAGTGGAAAAGAGGTGGTTTATCAGGTCGAAGGCGGTGCCCCGAACGCTCTCTTCCGGAATGGATGGAGACCGGATACGCTGAAGATCGGCGAGGTCGTCAGCGTGTCAGGCAGCCACGCTAAAAAAGCGGATTCGATGAGAGTGAATGGCACCATCACACGCGCCGACGGCACGCGGGCATTTGGCGGCGCCGCAACGCAATAATAAGCCGGCTTCTTTCCCAAAAACAAAAAAGCCCTTCAGAGCCGTGGGCTCTGAAGGGCTTTTGCAGTCCTGTCCTCAATCGACCTTCGGATACTTCCACTTGATGATCGTCCCGTCCTCGAGACCAAGGTTGTTCTCTTCGCAGGAGTACTCCATGATCACATCGTTGGCGGGCCTCTGGATCCAGGTTCGGACGTTCATCCAGTCGTGAGTGTAGGCTTTCGGATCGTGCACCGTGAAGGTGTGCTGAATCGTTCGTGAATCCGTTCGAGTGAACGTATTGATGAACTTCGCTTCCGCGCTGTGCGGGTGGCCATTGGTGTCGAGTCTCGTGTATCCGTTGAAGCCACTCGTTTCGACCACCAGTGTGTCTCCGTCCCAATGACCGACAGAAACTCCATTCCAGGCCGGCGGCAGATCCGCAGGCCATTTGAAATTGGGGTCCGTCGGAACCCAGTGGAACCATGTGTTCTGTTCCCAGAGGAAGGCTGTGGCGTCGTTGGTCTGAAGGATCTGAACCCCATGCGGCGAGTTGATGCTCCGGGCCATGCCGAATGGCAGGCAGCTTCCGGCATAGTCACCGTTTTTCTCGGGGTCATACGCCTTCCACTCTTTCAATCCCCATTCGGTGTAAGGAAGATCGTACCTCTTGGGCGCACCTTTGGCGTCGGGCAGCGGCTCTCCTTTGTGCGGCCAGTCGAACGGCATGCGCGTCATGGGGTCGAGCACATTCGCACCCATGTTCGGGGTATATGGATTATTCCAGTGTCCGCTGAGGTCGGGCTTGCCGTTGGGAAGACGGGGAGCCGGTCCCGCGGGCGGAAGATTGGCATTGGCGCCTCGTCCACCTCGTTGTCCACCTTGCGCCGCAGCGCCTGCACCACCGCCTTGTTGTCCTGCCTGAGTAGCAGCGAGCGTGAGCTCCAGAGATAAAAGGGTCAACACGGCAGTCGCAACAATGATCGAATTCAGGCGAATTCTCACGTTAGATCTCCTTTCTCAATCGAGACCTCGATATTCGTCGGAAAGGCTAGTGCCGACTCCGATTAGTGTCAAGAGGATGTTAATATAGGCCGTAATTCGGGGACAGACGTATAAATCACCTAATTAGCTTCAAGAGTGATGTGAGTTGCTAATTAGGTGATTTATACGTCTGTCCCCGAATTACGCCCCTGAATCTCCAGGTGATCGAGGAGGAACCATGCTACGCAGAATGGCTTTCATTATGGCGCTTGTAGCGCTGGTCCCGGCTGCATTCGCCCAACGCGGCGGCGGCCGCGGAGCCGCTGGTCAGACTGTCGAAAAGATCAAGATGCTGAAGCCGAATCTCTACGAGATCACGGGCGGGGGAGCAAACACTCTTATCCGGGTTACGAATCAGGGTTTAATCGTTGTTGATACAAAAAACCCTCCAAATCCACCAACGGCTGCTGAAAGCGATAACTATAACCGCGTAATGGAAGAGATCAGGTCGGTCACGAACCAGCCGGTGAAATACGTGATCAATACGCAGCACCATCCGGATCACGTCGGCAATAACCAGAAGTTCATCGATGCCGGTGCTCAGGTCGTGGCGCTCGAAGCTCTGAAAACCTGGATGGAGAATGATCCACGGACGAAGGACATTCCCGGCCGTCCGACCGTGACGTTTGCAAAGGATTACACGTTGAAGCTTGGAGACGCCGAAGTGCGCCTGTACAGCTTCGGGCGCGGCCACACGGGCGACGATACGATGGTGTATTTCCCCGATTCAAAGGTCGTCATGGTGAGCGATCAGATCACCGATGCGACGCCGGTCGTCGATTTCGCCAACGGCGGCAGCGCCCTCGGGTGGACGAAGATGCTTGACGGCGTGCTCAGCCTCGATTTCGAACAGGCAATTCCCGGACGCGGCGAGCCCAAATCCCGCGCGGATGTTCAGGCATTTCGAGCAAAGTTCGATACCCTGGTGAAGCGCGCTTCCGATGCGATCAAGAGCGGCGCCACGAAGGATCAACTTGCCTCGCAGGTGAAGACGGACGATCTCGGCTGGCAGTTTCAACCCGCATTTTTCGGTTCGCTCTACGACGAACTTACCAGGGCTAAGTAAAAACACAAAGGCACGAAGGCACAAAGAAAGGCCGCATCAAGAACTTTTATTGCGGCCTTTCTTTGTGCCTTCGTGCCTTTGTGTTTTTACTTCCGCCAACCAGCAATAATTTCACCCAATATCCTACGAACGCGGGCTTTAGCCCGCGTTTTTTTACGAAGAACGCCACAGGGGCCGCGTAAGACAGGTCGGGCCGCCCGCTCCCGGAAAACAGATTTCATTACCATCGAACTCCGAAATTTTGCAGCCTGCAGCCTCCAGGCGCCCCCGCGTGACCGGATTTCCGCCCACCATGACGATGTTGCGGGGGGATAGCGCCAGCACGTTGCAGCCAAGCGTCGGGTATTCCTCGTCAGGAACATCGACAAGCCGAATGCCTTTTTCGTTGAAGAGTTCGAAGAGCGGGACCGGCATGGCGCGCCGATAGACGACCGCGAGGTTATCGTCGAGAAGGCTGACGAAAGACATCAGGTGCAGAACTTCCTCCGGTCCGTTCCAATAAGGAAGTTGCACGGTGATGACCGTGACTCCGAGGGATTTCAGCAGCGCCGAAAGAGTTTCGATGCCGGAAGCATTGGTGCGAAAACCCCGGCCGACCAGAAGCGTGTGCCGGTCGAGCCAGACCATGTCCCCTGCCTCCGCGGTTGCGGCTCCTTCGACAACTCCCAGGATCGGCACGTTCCAGGTCCCAAACGCGTCCGCAAACGCGGGACCTTCCCCGCGGCGCGCCGCTTTTCCGGTTTGAAAAATGATTGCGCCCCGGTCCGTGATCAGCACCGGGTCGTGGGCATAGATGGAATCCAATCCTGTGCGTTCATCGGTGGGAAGGTACAGCACTGCTGCGCCCGCCGCGCTCAGCAATGAAGTGAATCGCTGATGGTCTTTGCTCGCTCGTTCCAGGTCCGGCGGGCGGGTATAACTCAGCGGCCTCCATTCTTTTTCGATAGCCTCCGGGTTTCGAAAAGCTTCCTCTGGACGTTTCACGATGACGCTCCGCAGCGGCGCCACCATGCTTTGATTACCGATCATTAAAGCGGATCGTCTGTCGAAGGGACTGCAACGTTGTTTCGGAACCCGTGAAGAGATCGCCGGGGTAGCGCGCGTGCGCAACCATGCTGACGTAGATGGGATCGGCTCTGTAGAGGTTCAGGCCCAGGCCCGCCAGGTATTGCAGTCGCAGGTTGAGATCGCGATTGATCGATGCGTCTGCCAGCCACGTTTTCAAATCGGCTGCGTGACCGGCGAACGTCGAGAGCAGATCAACCGCCGAGTAGATTCCGGTTTCGCGCAGCGACTGCACGACAGGGGCGTATTCGGGCATGTTCAAACGCTGCTGCATTTTGTCGACATCGATCTTCATGGGCTCGGCCTGTCCCACCAGTACTACATCGTAGCCCTGTCCATTGACGAGGTTGGCGAACACTGCACCGTTCGGAAACACTTCGAAGAAGGTCGCAATCTCGCTCTTCACTGCTTCCTCGTTGCTCTCGTATAGCTGCACGAACTGCGTGACGACGCCGCCCGGATTCAGATGCTGTCTGGCAACCTCGAAGAATTCCTTCGTGTAAAGAGCGGCAGCACCCTTCACCCACGGGTCGAGCGGGTCGGAAGTAATGCCGTCGAACTTCTCCCTGCTCGTGAGGAGATAGTGCCGCCCATCATCCACGCGTATTTCTACCTTCGGGTTCTTCACGACATTAAAGTTGTGCTCGCCGAAGTACGTCGAAACAACGCTGGGAACGAGCGGTTCGATCTCCGCAATCGTCTGGCGCTGCAGCCTGGGCTCTATGCTCACGGCACCGGCGGTCACACCGGCGCCGCATCCAATGACAAGAACTCTGTGTGGATTCTCAGGCAGCAACGTTGTGAGATGCCCGAGCATCCGCTGCAACTTCATATCCGCCGGATCGCTCGAAGCCTGTACTTTGCCGGCATTGTGATAGTTCCTGATGCCATCCGGCAAATCAGAAACTGCCACGGAAGCCGTCAGTCCCTCACCGACATAAATAGTTTTGTTCTGGGCGCCCCGCATCGCAGCGAAGCGGCCGTATTCGACCAGTCTCGCCGGCAGCTCAGGAATGCGGCGCGCCAGCAATACCGTGAAACCTGCGGCGAGTACCAGAAAAATTGCGAGCGCCACGCTGGACTTGCCCTTGCTCGATTCAGCATCAAAGGTGGCCGGGACCAGCGCAAGCACGGCCGAAGTCGCTGAGATGATGATCAGGAGCTGCTGCGACTGCTGGCTACCCAGCCAGGCCACGAGCAGAAGGCTCGCACCGAGCGATCCAACGATGGCTCCCACCGTGTTGGCCGCATAGACGCCGCCAACGAGGCGCGCCGGATCCTGTCCTCGCGATGCCAGCGAAGCGAGCGCCAGCGGGAAGCTCGCGCCCCAAAGAATGGCTGCAGGCAGTACAGCCCACAACGATCGAACCAGGTCGAGCTGCATGTTGACCCAGGGATCACCGGTGAGGGAAGGGTCGATGGGCCAATTCGGCAATGACTGCATGAGCATGTAGGCCGCCCAGGCTATGGCGGCGCACAGCAGCATCTGGCACCACGCCAGCGCCACGCGCGGCCGGGCCATCTGGTTTCCGAGAGCGGATCCCAACGCGCTGCCGATTCCCAGTCCCAGCAGAAACACGGCGAGCACGAGCGAGAACGTATAGACAGTGGCGCCAAAGAGCAGTGTCAGAATTCGGGTCCAGATCACCTCGGACGCCAGTGCCGTCATTCCGGAGAACGCAATGGCCGTATAGATGGTCCACGCTCCGGCCTGCGTCATTCCGCCGTCCAAAGCTTCGGCTGCCGGTGAGTAGGAAGTTGCTCTGGCGAGGCTGAGACTGAGAACTGCCACGATTGCGTTGATCGTTACCGCAACGAAGGTTGCGACGGCAATGTCATGGACCCGCAGCAAATAGAACCCGGTCAGCAGGCTGCCGATGACCGCGCCACCGATGTTGCCCCCGTAAAAGAATCCCAGCCAGGAGACACCGGCCGGCGTCGTCTCCACCCATCGAGAGATCGCCGGCAGTGTCGCTCCCATTAACAGGGTTGGCGGCAGCAAACACACACCCGCCACGATCCCTCGAAACAACATTCCGTAAAAGCCGGAACCGGCCCATGCCAGATACAGGCCACCAAGGAGCGGCATTCCGAAGAAAATGGCCAGACCTATGAGGCCGATGCCCAGTTCCATGAAGGCATATACGCGCAGCGGATGATGGGTGCGAGAAACGAACCGCGGCAGCAACCAGCTGCCAAGACACATTCCACCCATGAAGGTTCCGAGCAGGATGCCGAGGGAAATGGTCGATGAACCGATAACAAGCTCCAGGAGCTGGAACCAGACGATTTCGTAAATCAATGCAGAACAACCGCTGCCCACAAACAGGACGAGCAATAAAGGAAGATATCGTCCGGAAGTCAGGGCATTAGCCGCTTGATCCGTAGTCTCATTCACGCTGATTTCGCGCATAGGAAGCGGATGGTACCACATCCCGGGGGGATTACCTTAAGCCGGATGAAGCCTGAAAATTGATTAGTGATTAATGATTAGTGCCCTGGAAAGATGATTCAATTTGTCTATCTTCCAGGCACATTAATCATTAATCACTAATCAATTTTCAGGCTTTGCCCCATGGCCTTCGAATCGCCAATCGACCTGATCGCCGCTGGCTCAAAGAATATGCCGTTACAGAATCGCGTTGACGCCTTCGGTGAGCTAATCGCCATAGACGCGCGGGGAACCGTGTTAGGAAACCGTGGCGGCAGATTTCATCGCGACGATCGCACTCTGGGCAGACGCCGGCACGCCAGTCGTACCTGGATCTGCTGCCGCCTGGAATTCAATCGACGTCATCGTGAGGTATGGGGGAAGTACTATACCGAGCTTTTCTTCCTCGACGAAGTAACCGCTTTTTCCGCCGGTCACCGGCCGTGCTTCGAATGCCGCAGAAAAGATGCTGAAACCTTTGCAGCTCTGTGGCCCGATCCTCCAAATCCTGGTCGACGGGCGCGCGCTGCCGACATGGATCGCGTTTTGCACTCTGAACGCCTCCACGGCCGCCTCAAGCGCAAACATCCAAGGTCGATTGAAGATTTGCCTGACGGCGCGATGATCGAATTTGACGGCTTCGCCTGGGCGGTTCGCGGAAAGAGTCTGCTGCGCTGGACGCCTGCAGGCTATCGGGAACGACGGCGCCGGCCAGGCGGAATCGAAGTCTCAGTGCTCACACCGCCCTCTATTGTTGCGGTCCTTGCCGCCGGTTATCGTCCCCAATGGCATCCCAGCGGTGCCGGTAAGCGGCTTTAACGCGAAAA
>Ga0137403_10002945_pt1 | contig 20581 bp, 14 predicted proteins | sample CZOMad2_1_16fung_FD_122057 | JGI IMG/M metagenome (GOLD analysis project Ga0137403, IMG submission 122057) | Vadose zone soil fungal communities from Angelo Coast Range Reserve, California, USA - CZOMad2_1_16fungal (Hybrid Assembly) | ecosystem: Environmental > Terrestrial > Soil > Vadose zone...
TGATGCGTTTCTTCTCCGAAATGAAAATGCGGGGTGACAGTATGCTCGAAGAAATGAATAATTAAATAACCGAGCAGGATCAGAAATGCCGCGCTCCTGCCACGCAGCTCAAAACTGGTGGGAACGATTTCTATAATCGCCGTGGCCAGCATGAATCCCGCACCGAGCGCCACGAAATATTTCAGGTAAGAACGTTCCCAATGCTTCTGAACAATGATCGCTCCGCCAAAAACGTTTGCGGCAGCAGCGGTTAGGCCCAGCAATAGACTGAGGAGGATTGGGTGCATTCGCGCCGGAGGATGATAACAGTTTTCGCGGGCGTCCTCGGGCGATTAATACGGATGCCGTTGTAGGAGTTGTCGGCACTCAAAACAGTTCTCAGTTGGCAGCTCTGAGTTGTCTCCGTCACCCCGAGTGCCGTATATGCATCACGTCGCCGTCCAACACGATGTAGTCTTTGCCCTCCAGCCGCAGAGTTCCGCGAGCGCGTGCATTGGCTTCAGAGCCGGCTTCGAGCAGTTGATCCCAACGAATGGTTTCAGCGCGGATGAAGTGCTTCTCCAAGTCAGAATGGATGGTGCCGGCGGCCTCGACAGCGCGTGTATGGATGGGAATTGTCCAGGCGCGGCACTCATCTTCGCCGGTGGTAAAAAAAGAAATCAGGCCGAGTAGGCCGTAAGTGGCGCGAATCAGGCGAGCCAGGCCGCTTTCCTTGAGACCGTAGCTCGCAAGAAACTCGGCAGCATCGACGTCGGACATCTCTGAAAGTTCTGCCTCTACCTTGCCACAAATTGCTGCTGCCGCGGCACTGGGCCGCGACGCCACTTCCGTGAGCTTGTGCTTGCTGATTGCTTCAGCGAGATCCTTCCCTAGTTCTCCGCTTTCGCTGATGTTCAAAACGTACAGAATTGGTTTTTCGCTGAGGAACATGAATCCACGCAAGCGCTTCTTGTCCTCAGGCGTCATTTCCATTTCGCGCAGCGGGCGCTCGGATTCCAAGTGCGATTTGGCCCGTTTAAGCAGATCAAATTCTTTTTCAAGATCTACCGAGCGCATCTTTTTCAAATCTTTCTCGACGCGCTCCAGCCGTTTTTCAATCTGGCCGAGATCACTCACCATCAAGTCGAAATCGACGTTTTTAATGTCCCGCAACGGATCGATAGGCCCCACATGCGGAATGGAGAGATCATCGAATGCCCGCACCACGTGTGCCAGGGCGTCGACAGTTCGTAAGTGACCGAGGTAGGCACTTTCCTTGAGAGCTTCCTGTCCAATGGCGCCGACATCGACGTACTCCACCGAGGCGTGCGTGAGCTTTTTAGGTTTGAAAAGCGCCGCGAGGCGATCGAGGCGGTCGTCCGGAACTTTGGCAATCCCGACGTGGGCCTCGCGCGGGTTGGAATAGGCGTGCTCCGAAAGATGCGCCTTCGTCAGAATTCGGAACAAAGATGTCTTGCCCACCTGCGGCAGACCGATGATGCCGGTTTTCATAGGGAGCTTCTAGCCATTAGGCAGTTTCAAGCGGAGGATAAATGATGGCGTGGTGACGAGCAAAAAGCGACTTTTAAATATTTAAAACCGGCGCGCTATCAGGTAGACGACAGCGAGTCCCAGCAGAAGCACGCCGGTCTCCAGTCGCGTCGACCAAGCGTGCAGCGCGTTGAATTGAAGGCGGGCAGGATTCGTGATTGCAACAGAATCGATGTCGCCCATGGAGGCGCGGAGTGCTGCCATTTTCGGCGAAATACCGAATTGCGAAATGAGCGTAAGCGCCAGCATTGCGTAAATCAGCAAATGGCGCAAAGCGAATGGCTGCGCGACGCCCGTTGTAGACCGCGAGTAGATCATCGAGCTAATCAGAAATGTGATGCCCGAGACGATGCCCATCCAGTGGAGTTTCGTAAGCATCGGAGCCACGACTGATCCGGCAAGGTTACGAGTAGGTAGTACCGAGAAGAGCGTGGGCGCGAGCACGGCAAAAAAGATCACGCCGCCAAGCCAGACAATTAGGGACAGCAACATGAGGAACCGTAGAAAAGCCATGCGCAAACATTATGCCGGGAGCTTGGCGTGAACACCAAATGCGGGAGACGAAAAAACTGAGAACTGGGAACTGAAAACTGGAAACTGTTCTTAAGTCGGCACTGGAATGCTGTCCACAATTTCGCTAATCATGCGATCGGCTTGCTCAAATTTTTTCAGACTGGACGAAGATGACGTTCCATTGACCACAACTCGATGGGCGAATACCGGTACCGCGAGCGGTTTGAAATCCTCCGGAGTGCAGAAGCTCCGGCCATCTAGAAACGCCATCGCCTGTGCGGCGCGATAGAGCATCTGCGAGCCGCGCGGCGAAACCCCGACCGTAAAGTGCTCTGACTCGCGGGTCCGGCGTACGATGCTAAGAGCATAGCTAACCAGTGACTCGTCCACGCGAACCTGCGTGACCGCCTCCTGCATTTCCATGATGTCGGCTCCATTCAGCACCGGTTCCATCACATCCAACTGGGCGGCGCCGGCTTCTGAGCGCAGGATCTCGCGCTCCGCGCTGCTGTCGGGATATCCCATACGCACGCGCATCAGAAAGCGATCCAGTTGCGATTCCGGCAGCGGATAAGTGCCGTGATGCTCTACGGGATTTTGCGTGGCAATCACCAGAAAGGGTTGCGGCAACGAGTAGGAATGCGCATCCACCGTGACCTGGCCTTCGTTCATTGCCTCAAGAAGGGCAGATTGCGTTTTCGGCGTAGTGCGGTTGATCTCATCTACCAGCAGAATGTTGGTGAATACGGGGCCACGTTTGAACTCGAACTGCTGCTCCATAGCCGAGTAGATCGAAATTCCAATCACGTCGGACGGGAGCATATCGCTGGTGAACTGAATTCGCTGAAAACTGCAATCGATTGCCCGCGCCAGCGCTTGACCGAGAGTAGTCTTGCCAACTCCTGGAACGCCTTCTATCAGCAGGTGTCCGCGGGCAAGAATGGAGACCAGCGCCAGCCTAACCACGTCATCTTTGCCGCGAATGACTTTTCGAAGGGCGGTTTCGAGTTGCGATGCTCGATGAGCGGCGACAGTAGCCGTTTCTGGAGACATTAAACCGATTCTACATTGGAGAACGGTGGAGGGATGATTACTTGCGTCACATAAAGCAGCCATCAGCTTTCAGCTATCAGCCGTCCAGCAAATCTTGCTGCGTCAAACGGTGTGGCTGAGAGCTGATGGCTGAGTGCCAAGAGCTCATTGCTGAAACTCTGCTGGTCTTCCCGTCAACCGCTCAATGCGCTTAGCAATCGGAGGATGGGTCGAGAACAAGCTGCCGAAGTTCATGCCCAGGAACGGCTGAATAATAAAGAGATGAGCAGTGGATGGCGTCGCCACTAACGGCACGCGCTTGGAGTAGGCATCTAGTTTCGCTAACGCGCTCGCCAAAGCATACGGATTGCCGGTGAAGTGCGCGCCGGTGGCGTCGGCCTGATATTCGCGGGAACGCGAAACCGCAAGCTGGATCAGCATGGCGGCAATTGGAGCCAGAATGAGCATGAGAAGAGCACCGATGCCGCCGCCGCGGCGTTCGTCTCTGTCGCCTCCACCAAAGAAGAATCCGAAGCGCGCCAAAAACGTGATAGCGCCAGCAATTGTGGCTGCAATCGAGCTGATCAGAATGTCGCGGTTATTCACGTGACCGAGTTCATGAGCGAGGACGCCGGCGAGTTCTTCATCATTGAGCAGATTGAGGATGCCCTCGGTTACGGCAACCGACGCGTGCGCGGGATTTCGTCCAGTAGCAAATGCATTCGGTGAATCAGTTGGAATCACATAAATTTTCGGCATCGGAAGGCCGATGCGTTGCGTCATACGTTCGACCACTTCATAAACTCGTGGCAACTGCTCACGCGTGACCGGCTGCGCGCGGTACGTGGCCAGCGCAATCTTGTCAGAAAAGAAATAGGCGACAAAGTTGGTGACTGCCGCCACGCCCAAAGCCAACAGCATCCCGTTCTGGCCTCCGAAGGCACGGCCAATACCCATAAGCAGCAGAGTCAGTGCGGTCAACAGGAATGCGGTTTTGAATGTGTTTCCCATAGGTTTCCCAAGTAAATAGATTGTCTCACGCCGTTGCAGGATTCAATCCGTAGTACGCGGACGGCACAGTTCTGGTTCAGCCCAGAACTGCCACGGTTGCACGAAGATACAGTGAACCCGGAAGAGGTCGTCGGCACCTACATCGCTGAGGTGGAGGATTTCCGCTTCAGTGCACGCTCAAGCGTCTGATCCAGCGCCGCTTTGGATTTTTCGTACTCTTCTTGCGAGATGCGGCCCTGTTTGTGGTCGACTTCAAGCTGGAAGATTTCTTCTTTCAGCGCTTCAAGCAACAAGCCGGACCGGCTTGCCGCAGCCTTCTTTGCTGGAATCTCGATGGGTTCCGAGTGAACAACATCCAAGGACGCCGTGCGCGGCCGCTTGGCAATGTAAACCGCTCCTGCAGCCAGCACCAGACCAAAGCCGCCGAGAATATACCAACGGTATTTTTCCAGAGGATCGGGAGCGTCGATGGGCGGGCCAAGGCCGCCGCCGGGACGCGAATCGCGTCCAGCGGCTTGCCCTCCGGCTGCCTGGCCGGCGTTTGCTTGCTCACTCTCATCGGCGAGCAGGCCCGCGCCCGAGATCGTGAAGGCGAGCGCCTGACCGACCCGCGTATTTGAGGCAACCTGCACCAGCGCATCTGACTGCCGCGGATCTTTCATGGATTGAAAAGTCGTGCCTGCGCCAGCCGAGAATTGCATGCTTTTTGGCAACATCACCACAAAATGCTGTGCGCCATACAGAGCTTTGGGATCAACACTTAGCTGCCCACTGTAGGGCATGTGAAACGCCACCTGGAACTGGGTCTCTCCCGGCCGCAAGGGAAAGACGAAGGCATAGCGGTTCTTCTCCCTTTGTGGCACGGGCGCGGAGTTGATTGGCTGTCCGCCCGCAGTCATTGCCATGCTCTGATCAACTTCGGCGCCGTCGGGCAAATAGAACTCAAAATTCTGATCGTTCATCTGCGTGCGCGGCGGGTCGGAGTGATTATCGACGGCGAATAGCCGGATGCCCTGCAATTCATTGCCCTGGGCCTGGAAACGCATCACGTCAGCAGTCACGCTGATTCCAGCAAGCTTCTTGCTTACGTCAAATACTTCCAAGTCAGCTGAGGTTGTTCCAGGAGGAGCCATTTTGTGATAAGTCACGCCCTGATGAATGGCGCGGACGAGGTGCGGCCCGCTGTCGTCGAGCTTGAACGTGAAATTGCCGTTTGGGTCGGTTTTGGTACGAGCGGCCTCCTCCATCCCCTGGCCGAGCTTGATGAGTACGACATCATCATCAGATGCGGGCTTCTTGGTCGTGCCGTTGGTTACGGTGCCAGTCAGAGTTTGAGCGAAACCCGAAGTGCACGCGAGGGCTATGATTGCAGAAATTCGAAGAGCGACTGCCCCTCGGCTCAATCGCGAGCGTAAGGCGCAAAGCACCGCAAGAATAAAGCCCACGGCGTCAGCCGCGGGTTCAATAAGGGACAACTTCGGGTCAAATCCGGACGAGAGGAAACGCTTCAAACCCTGGCTCCCTTCCGTACACGCGGAGCTTCCGCCTTCTGCTCCAATCTCGCGATCTCTGCCAGGATCGCTGCAGCTTCTTCTTCCAGAGAGCCCTTCATGGACTGATAATCCGATTCCGGAAACTTGCCAGCTTTGTACTCAAAATTCAGATCGCGCAGGTTCTCGTAGACCGCGTCCTTGCGCTCACGCAAGTAAGATAGCCGCGTCTTCTCCGGTCCAAGCTGCAGCTTCCCAGGTAAATAGAAAACGTAGAAAAGGACGGCAAGCGTAATTAGCGAGCAGAGCAGGAGCGTCATATCCCGGTCTCCTTCCTGGCTTGCTCGCGGAAGTGCTCAAGCTCAACCCCGCTGACCGGAGCCACTACGCTCGCATGAGCACGCAGCGGCCTAAATCTCCATGCCCTCACGATAAGGACGACTGTCGTTACCCCAAGCACGAGCGCCAGGTATGGCATGATCCATGCCACTCGATTAAATCCAGCGTTGGTTGGAGCAATCAAAACTGTCGGGCCATATTCCTGAACAAATGATTGCAGGACCAGATCGTCGCTGTCAGCGCGCGACAAGGCAGACGAGAGTTCGCCGCGCATTCGATCCGAATATCGGCAGCCGACATGGTTGCACTCGAGCAGCACCTGGTTGCAACCACAAACGCACATCATTTTGTGGCCAACGGTGTTGAAGCGGGCATCTTCATCGCCGGCTCCGAGGAAGGCGAAGATTGCGAGACACAGCATCGCCAGCAGGCAGACTCGTTTTGTGGATGAAACTGAAATCATCAATCTCCCGCCCCCACCCGCTCCGCCTGCACGCGTACCGGCGCTGGCACCCGGACCGCCGCCGCCGCATTCGGAATCAGGGCGATCACTGTGCCGGCGATCATGATCCAGACCCCCATCCAAATCCACATTACAAGCGGGTTCAAATGCGCTTTGACGATTGGCCGCCCCGTATCCTCGTTTTGGCCCTCGTATACCAAATAGAGGTCCTCATTCAGCGTGGAGTGGATGGTGGGCCTGGTATTCATCTGTTGGCTGGCTTTAAAGAAGCGCCGCTCGGGATAGAGTGTGTCAATCTGGCGGCCACCTTTGAATACATCAATGATGGCCCACTCGCTGCCATAATTGGGTTTATCTTCCTGCGTGTAAGAGCGGCAGACAAGTGTGTACGGGCCGATCGCCATCTTGTCGCCGAAGCCCATCTCTTTTTCTTTGTCTTGATTAAATGCGGCCCCGGCAAAACCGATGATGATGACGATTACCCCGAAATGCACGATGTAGCCGCCGTAGCGGCGGGTGTTGCGGTGGGCCAAATGGACCATCGAGGCAAGAAGATTTTGTCCGGTGTGGCGGCTGATGACATGTCCGCCGCGAATGAATTCCGAGATCACAGTGAAGGCCACGAGCGCTGAGAGGGTAATGGCCATCAGCGAGTAAAGATAAGAAATATCGTGCCAGGGCCTCATGCCGAACGGGGAGCCCCAACTCACAGGTGTGGCTATTAAAAATGCCGCGATCGCCAGGGCCCCAACCGTAGGCCAGAGAAAATTTCTCTTTAGGCTGTCTACAGACGTTTTGCCCCAGCACAGCAACGGCCCGACGGCGGTCAGCAACAGCACAAGTAATGCCACAGGAATCATGACCCGATTGAAGAAAGGAGGCCCAACTGTAATTTTGTGTCCCTGGACCCAGTCGGAAAGAATCGGAAAGAGCGTACCCCAGAGCACGGCAAAACAGGCGACGACAAACAGCAGGTTATTGAACAGGAAGCTTGATTCGCGGGAAACCAGCGACTCCAGCCGATGTTCGCTGCGCAGATGCTCGTGATTCATGACGTAGAACACACCGCACACCACCAAGATAATGCTCAGAAACACCACGAACCATGTGCCGATTGAAGACTGCGCAAACGCATGTACCGAGCTAACTACACCGCTACGCGTGAGAAACGTACCAAAGATAGACAGCATGAATGTGGCAAAGATCAGCCACATATTCCAGACCTTCAGCATGCCGCGCTTTTCCTGCATCATGACCGAATGCAGGAATGCCGTGCCCGTGAGCCAAGGCAAGAACGAGGCATTTTCGACGGGATCCCAACCCCAATAGCCGCCCCAACCCAGCACGGAATAAGCCCAATGCGCGCCGAGGAAGATGCCGCAGGTCAAAAGTCCCCAGGTCACCATCGTCCAACGGCGGGTAATGTGAATCCACTTTTCTCCGGGATAGCGCATGATCAGCGCACCCAGCGCAAAAGCGAACGGAACGGTGAAGCCCACGTAGCCCAGATACAACATGGGCGGGTGAATCACCATCTCGGGATATTGCAGGAGCGGATTCAGTCCATTGCCATCTTCAGGCAGTGAGCCTTGCATGATCGCGAATGGATGCGCCGCAAAATTCAGCAACAACAAGAAGAAGACCTGAACTGCAGCAATGATTACCGAAGCGTGAGCGAAAAGACGGCTGTCAGTTTTGTGACGCAGCCGCAGGACCAATCCGTAGGCTGACAGCAGCAGCGACCAGAACAGCAGCGAACCTTCCTGCCCTGACCAGAGAGTCGCAAACTTGTAGGGCGCGGGAAGGTCGCGATTGCTGTGATGGAAAATGTAGGCGATGGAAAAATCATCCTGAAATGCGGCGATCACCAGCACCACTGCCGCAAGTAGAACAACCGCAAAAGCGGCGATTCCGGCCCGCCGGGCAGTTTCTCCCAGGCGTTCCGACCCAGCGCCCGGACGCAGCAAGGCCAGTAATCCCGCCAAGAATGAGTAAGCGCTCAGAGCCAGCGCGAGCAGGAGCGCAAAACTGCCTATCTGTGCCATGGAAGGTCCATACGTATTTTTTCAGAAAGAAGGGGCGCAGGCAACTAAGGAGGGAATCCAGGGGGATCGGCGACGGAAGATGCGTTGGAGATTAGGGTTACAGTCCTGAGATCTGAGAACTAGCAACTAAGAACTGCCGTTCTCTCGAGAAAACCAGTTATCAGTTCTCAGTTGCCAGTTCTTAGTTGCGCATCTCGCGACCGAAACACATTCCGAACCTGGCGGATTAGCTCCTCAGGAAGGCAGGGCTTCGCCAGGAAACGGACATCCAGTCCCTCGTACTCCTCCTCTGCTTCCGCCATGCCGCTCACAACAATAACCGGAACCCGGCTGAAGCGGCGGAGTTCGCGTGCGAACGCGGCGCCACTTGGCCCGGGCATGACGTGATCAGTGATGATCAGCCGAAGGGCATTGCTCAGCACGGGATTACCCAGCAGAGCGAGCGCTTCATGCGCCGTTTCGGACGTCAAAACGGCAAAACCTGCTTCGCGCAAGACAGCCTCGCGCAAGCGCAACTGTGTAGCATCGTCATCAATGAGCAGGATTTCAGGCATTCGGAACTCCGTTCAGTCCAAGCGGCGCACAATCGCTTTATGGCTGGGAAGCCGGGAACCGGAGTTCCAGGGCCTAAGCACTCTGCTGATGATTATAACGGGAGAGAACCTCGCGTTCCGCGATCAGCCAGTCTTCATTCTCCTGACCCGGCGTACAGCCGCGCTGCTCATACAGTTCATAGGCACGACGGCGGATTTCGGTCTCCAGGTCGATGGAGAAAGAGCCCTGCTTCACATCGGGTGAAGTCACTACTGGCATGGTTGCTACTTCCGCTTTGCGGGCATTGCCATTGCGGGGGGACTTTGCTCTAGCCATAATTTGGATACTCCTTACAGATACCAAGGTCCAATAATGAACCGAAAATTGATGAACCAGCCACATACACGCTGGACTCCTCTGGTACTCGGGTCCTGCATAGATTGTGGCGGATGATGTACTCAATAATAAACCGAAATGCTGTGGATGTGGGAAGAGCCAGTAAAAAAAATTAGGTCTTGATGGGAAAAGGATTAATAAAAATCGTGCGAAACGGTTTCGGCCTGGGTGATGGCCAAGGGCAGCACGCGTTCGGCTTTTACGGAAATCACATTATCCTGATTCTGCAAAATTCCTTCGATCATGAGAAATTGCTCAGAACTTACCAGCAGACGATTTTTTTGAAAAAGGTCTGGATTGATAATGGCGTTAGCCACCCCCGTTTCATCTTCCAGACTCAAAAAGACAAATCCTTTTGCCGTCCCCGGTCGCTGGCGGGCGATAACGCACCCTCCGATACGTGTTCGCCGGCCGTTGGGGACGGACTTGAGTTCAATTGCCCGGCGAACTCCAGCATTTTGCAGTTGCTCACGATGATAGGCCATCGGATGCGGGCCGACGGTCAGCCCAGTTCCACGGAAATCGGCGACCAGTCGTTCTTCATCATTCATCCGCTCAAGTGGAGATTTTGAATCCGGCTCCGGCAGTTCTTCCAGCAGCGGTCCGGAATAGCGGACAGCGCGCTCGACTTGCCAGAGAGCATCCCTTCTATGCAGTTTCGAGTTTCTAGTTGTATCCGAATCACTGGCAACTGGCAACTGAGAACTGAGAACTGAATTCAGTGCGCCAATTTCAGCCAAGGTATTCAGTTCGTCTTTACGTAATTCCGGAACGCGATGGGCCAGATCATGAATAGAAGTAAATGGAGACTGATTGCGCTCGCGTACCAACGCCTGTGAAGCTTCTTCGCGCAACCCACGAACGTAGCGGAGGCCGAGACGAAGTGCTGGGCATTCGGCTTTTTTAGCAACGGCCAACGGCGAACAACTAACGACTGGATTCACGACTGTACATTTCCACTCCGACTTCATCACATCCACCGGCAGCACCTTCAGTCCGTGCCGCTGCGCGTCTTTGACGATCGTCGCCGGACGGTAAAATCCCATTGGCTGGTTGTTGAGCAGCGCAGCCGTGAACGCAGCCAGGTAATGACACTTCAGATAAGCGCTGGCATAGGCGATCAGCGCAAAACTGGCGGCGTGGGATTCGGGAAACCCGTATAAAGCAAAAGATGTGATTGAGAGAATGATCTGCTCTTGAGCTTCCCGCGAAATGCCGTTGCGATCCATGCCAGCGCGCAGCTTGGTCTCAATTTCCCGCATGCGCTTTTCTGAGCGCTTGAATCCCATGGCCCGGCGAAGTTCTTCAGCTTCGCCGCCGCTGAAACCGGCGACCACCATGGCCATGCGCAGAAGTTGCTCTTGAAACAGTGGCACACCCAGCGTTCGCTTGAGTACAGGTTCGAGAGATGGATGCGCATACGTGACTTCTTCACGCCCCTGCCTTCGCTGTAAATAAGGATTCACCATCTGCCCGACAATCGGTCCGGGGCGAATGATCGCAACCTGCACGACGATGTCATAAAAGCGTTGTGGCCGCAGACGCGGCAAGCACGACATCTGCGCGCGGCTCTCGATCTGGAACATGCCGATCGTATCGGCTTTTTGCAGAGTGGAATACACGTCGGGATCGTCCGCCGGCAGGTGAGCCAGATCAACTTCTTCGTCGTAATGATTGCGAATCAGTTCGAGCGAATCTTCCAGCACAGCCATCATCCCTAAGCCGAGCAGGTCTACCTTAATAATGCCGAGATCTGTGCAGTCATCTTTATCCCACTGCACGACAACGCGGCCCGGCATGGACGCAGGCTCGAGCGGAACGACGGAATCGAGTTGTCCCTGGCAAATGACCATTCCGCCGGAGTGCTGGCCGAGATGCCGAGGCAAATCCTGCACTGCCACGCACAGCTCAAAATATTTGCGCAAGCGAGGGTGATTGAGATCAAGCCCGGCATCGCGAAAACGATGATCGAAAGTGTCGGTTGAATCGCGATATTCCCAGGTAGAAACCGCGGCGGAAACTTTGTCGAGAGTTTCGGGATCGAAACCGAGAGCTTTGCCCATTTCGCGCCCTGCCATGCGGCTGCGATAAGTAATCACGTTCGCAGTCATGGCAGCGCCGCGCTCGCCATATCGCTTATATAAATATTGAATGACGCGCTCGCGCTGATCTCCGCTGGGAAGATCGAGATCGATATCCGGCCATTCACCGCGCTCTTCCGAAAGAAAGCGCTCGAACAGCAAATCCATGCCCACCGGATCAATCGCGGTGATGCCGAGCGAATAACACGCGGCACTGTTGGCCGCCGATCCGCGCCCCTGAACTAGAATTTTCTGCTCACGGCAGAAGCGCACCAGGTCCCAAACAATCAGGAAATAGCCCTCAAGCTTAAGATGCTCGATCAGCTTCAACTCGCGCTCCACTTGTTGGCGGGCACGGTTTCGCAAATCTGCTGTCGCTCTGCCATAGCGCTGCTGAAATCCCTCGCGCGTGCGTTCCCGCAGGAAAGACATCATGGTCTCGCCGTCAGGCACAGGGTATTTCGGAAATTCGTATCCGAGATCTTTCAGCGTGAACTCGAGGCGGGAAGAAAGCTCCGCTGTGTTGGCGATGGCTTCTGGAAAATCAGCAAACAACTTCTGCATTTCTTCCGGCGATTTCAGATGCCGCTCAGAGTTGCGCGCCAGCAAGCGTCCTGCAGTTGCCAGCGTGCAATGATTGCGAATGGCGGTGAATACATCGCACAGTTCACGTTCGCGTGGAGTGGCATAACAGACCCCGTTGGTCGCGAGCAGAGGAAGCTGAAGTGAGCGGGCAATTTCAATAGCGGCATGATTGCGGGCCTCCTGCTCGCGATGGAAATGCCGCTGCAATTCGACATAGACGTTCTCTCGTCCAAAAATATCGGCTAGACATTCGACTGACTGCCGTGCCTCCGTGTTGTCGCCGCGAGCGAGAGCAAGAGAGAGAGGCCCATTGTCTCCGCCGGTCAGGCAGACCAATCCTGCCGCATGTTCCCGCAGTTCGTCTTCGTGCACCGCTCCTTCATCTTTTTTGGCACGCAGCTTCATCTTTGTGATCAGGCGGCAGAGATTCTGATAGCCGGCACGTGAGGAAACCAGTAGGGGAAGGCGAAAACTATTTTCGATTTTCGATTTCTGGTTCCTAATTCGCGGCTTAGAAATTTGCTGTCCAATTGCAAATTGACAATTGCGAATTGAAAAGTTTTCGCAATTGATCTCTGCCCCAATGTGCGCTTTGATTCCTGCTCTTTTCGCTGCCATGTAAAAGCGCGGCGCACCATACACTCCATCTCGATCCAGCAGTGCCATCGCAGGCATACCCAGATTTGCGCAGGTCTCAATCAAGCTCTCAGGAAGAGATGCGCCTTCGAGAAAGCTGAAAGCAGAGCGGGCGTGAAACTCTATATACATCAGATTCTCGGCAAAGCCGTTACTGAGAACTGAGAACCGGGAACTGAGAACTGCTTTCTTGATAAAAATCAGTTCCAAGTTCCCAGTTCTCAGTTGCCACATTTAATCGTAGGTTCCTTCCACGAACCATCTTCCACTGAGCAGATCGCGAACCAAACGATATAACGCGATTCCACTTTCCTGCTGCACAGCGATGTCCCATTCATCGCGCGACCATCCTTCCCGCTCCCACCAATCTCCGGAAGAGCGCCAGGGCCCAGCGCCCCAGAGAATTTCTCCATCTATTTGTTTGCGCTTGGGGCAAGTGATTCGTGCAGGCACGCCATCCCGCATGCTCACGGTGGCGAACGCCGGCGGACGAAAAATACGCAGGGCAGTGACCATGCCATCTTTGCTCTGCGGACATGATGGAGGGAAATTTTCAGCTTTAGCCGCTGAGGTCTGCGGTCGAACATCCTCCGGCATGAATCGCTGCATTTGAAATGCCTGCGGATGATGTGTATCCATCATCTGCACAGCGCCAACTTTGTTTTCTCCCACAATGCCGGCAATTCGAGCCAGCGTGAGCTCGAGTTTTTCCGGCTCTGGCGAAGGAGGAAGAAACAGCCCATTCTGCGCGGCCCGCGGCCGTACCGGCTCGGCTGATAAATGAATTGTGGCGATGGGAGCGCCCGGAGGATGCGCGTTCAAATCAAGTTGCAAGAGTTTGAGAAAAATCTTTTCATCGAGCAAAGGAACAGGAAGCCGGAGCGTACGATGAAAAGTTTTGGTATGAGAGCCATTATCAAGTTCAAGTTGCAACCGTATTTCCTGTGTGGCTAAAGCTCTCGCGCTTAATCGCGCACATAGTTGCTCCAGCATTCGTGCCAGTAGAAATGCGAGCGGTTCCAGTAGAACCAGCGGGTGCTCCAGTTCGATCGCTTCTTCAAAAACCAGCGGCGGTTCCACCGGAACCAACGTGCGGGACGTTGCTCCACGTGCCAACTGTTGCAGGCGAACTCCTTCCTGCCCTAACCGCTCACTTAGCGCAATCTCCGGCAGTGCCGCCAGGGCACGAAGATTGCGGATGCCCCAGCGGCTGAGTGTGTGCAAAATTTGCGCGCGATCTAGATCAGACCCATCCGCAAACAGCACTTCCACCGGCAGACTTCCCAACTGCTCTGCTTCTGTTCCTTGTGCGATCACAGTGACTCCGGGAAAGCCGTGGGCCGCAATTACTGCGGCATCCGGATTTGCCGCCACCGCTACATTAGCTTCAAACCCGAAATCTGACGCGCGCCGTGCTATGTCGTGAGCGATCTTCGGCAGCGGGCCGAAAAGCGACTCCATGCCAGCGAGATCAAGGATGATCGTGTCACAGCCCGCATCTTCAATACGTGGCGAGAATAACTGTGCGCAATCCAGTAACGCAGCGTGAGCGGAGTTTTCCTGCAAAGGTGAGCGCGTTCTCAGCACAAGCTCAGGGCAAGCTTCCACCTGTAATTTCGTCATTCCCATCTCGACTCCGGCGTGCCGCGCTTGTTCATTTACGGCAAAAACTTTTTCGAGAGGCGCTTTGCCTTCGAGCACGGCCACGGCTTGCGATCGCAAATCCGGTTCCACACGCAGCAGCGCTTGCACAGGAAAATCGGGAACGAAGATGCAGGCAAAGGCAGTCATCAGTCGTCGGTCTTCAGTCGTCAGCCAAAACAGTAGCGCGAGCTATCCAGCTGGCATGGTTTTGGTCGTGAACCCGGTCCTCACCGATTGCGGCGGCTTTCGCTCCAGCCGCGATCGCAAAATTTCCCCTTCTATTTTCAGTCCTTCAAAAAGATGCGTGTGTGAAGAAGCTGAAAGCTGAGAGCCGATGGCTGAAAGCTTCCCCGAAGAGTTACGACCGATGGCCGAAGACCGCAATTTCAGCGACAGTGCCGCGCAACTCTGCGCACACGGAGCTTGCGTAATCGCAAGCAACACCGTAGGCGTACGCTCTACCGCGCGCTGAAAGCGAAACCAGGAAGTAAGAGGAATGCGCCGCGCGATGCGAAACGGAACGTCTCCCAAATCTACGGCCACCATGCCAAATCCGCCGCTTTGCAGCAGCAGGTCGGTAACACGTAGTGCCTGCTCGACCGGAAATGCTGACCCCGGACTTCGGCGTTCGGACCTCGCCCATCGAGGATCAAATCCAGAGGGTGAATTCTGATATCTGAAAGCTGATGGCTGAATACCGGCGCCTGAAGTCTGAGATCCGACGTCCGCTCCCCCGCATCGCACCCAAAGCAATCTCCCGAAGTCAACTCCTACCGCCGCAGCCGAGGCAGGATCCAGAGCGTCACTGGCATCTACAAGAGCACAAGATTCCTCGCGCCGGGTAGCCGCCGCGAGCGCCGCCAGCAGCACGCTGGTTCGCCCCGAAGAATCCGGACCGCAAATTTCAGTTAGACATCCGCGTGGTAGTCCTCCGGTGAGCGAATCCAGATCTCGAATTCCAATGGAAACCATCTCCGGCGCGGGCCTTACCTCCAGCCGCGACGCGGGAGTAACAGCGACCAGCCTCGGCATCTGCGATAGCCGTTCTAGAACCAGCGCCGGCCCAGACTTCGGTAAAAAGCCAGGTAGACGGCCCAAGGCCATTTCGGCGCAAAACAAAGGGGAAGAAGACATATGGACCTTAGAATTTCAGGGAACTTTCGGGCCATCCGGAAGGATTGCCACAAGGCGAATCAGAGTATATTCGCTTTTTATTCGCCAATAAGATTCTGCTACTGCGAAGAGGAATTTGTCAAGAAGCTTTCGATACCCCGACGCCCAAAGTTCCGCGAATCCCGTCACCTGGATTGATGGTATTGTTCAGCACGACTGGGGTTATCTGAAATCCAGAAGCGGGAGGACCCATCGGTTCGGAACAAAAGCAGGGACTTTTCGATACACTTTCTTTCCGGTCCTATGAAACCCGCGCAACAGAAACCGTGAAACATAGTGCTGCTGTGTGTGTCTGTTCAGGCGCGTTCATTAGTTCGTAGTCGTTCATTCTGTTTTTCGTTCTTGCTTCCACCGCAGGCTCTCACCGCAACAGCTCCTTCTAGCTGGGTTTCGAGATCGCTGGAGCGGTTACACGAGCATGATTTGTCGACTACGACGGTGGCGTTTGACTGCTCCACGAATCCCGCCTAAGATGGCGGCTTCTGTATTGTCCAGTTTATCCTCGCTCATGATTGCCCAAATCATATCCCACTATCGCATCGTTGAAAGGTTGGGCGGCGGTGGGATGGGCGTCGTCTATAAGGCTGAAGACAGCAAGCTCGGCCGCTTTGTCGCGCTGAAGTTCCTTCCCGAGGAAGTCGCCAAAGACCGCCAGGCTCTGGAGCGTTTCCAGCGCGAAGCGCGTGCCGCGTCAGCTCTGAACCATTCCAACATCTGCACTATCCACGAGGTTGACGAGCAGGATGGCCGGGCTTTCATCGTCATGGAATACCTGGACGGGCAGACGTTGAAGCATCGCATCGCGGGGCGACCGATGGACACGGAAGCGCTATTAAGTCTCGCCATCGAGGTTGCCGACGCCCTGGATGCCGCCCATGCTAAAGGAATCATTCACCGCGACATCAAGCCGGCGAACATCTTCGTCACCAAACGCGGGCAAGCCAAGTTGCTGGACTTCGGCCTGGCGAAGCTAGCCCCCGGATACGGCGGAGGCCTCGAGGGTTCGGGAATGCTGACGGCCACAAATGGGGCACAGATGACCAGCCCTGGTTCGACGGTCGGAACCGTGGCATACATGTCGCCAGAGCAAGTTCGCGCGGAGGAGCTTGATCCGCGCACCGATTTGTTCGCTTTCGGCGCTGTGCTCTACGAAATGGCAACTGGGGAGGTCGCGTTTTCGGGCAACAGCACAGGGGTGATCTTTGAGTCGATCCTGAATCGCACGCCCGCGCCAGCGTCGAGTGCGAACCCGAAGATTCCGGCGAAACTCGAAGAATTGATCTCCAAATCTCTCGAGAAGGACCGCGAGTTCCGCTATCAGACGGCTGCCGAGCTGCGGGGGGACCTGAAGCGTCTGAAACGGGCCTTAGATACCTCGCGAGTGCGGTCTGCGGATGCGGTCCTCACAGCGGCTTCCTCGGGAAAGATATCGGCAGTCGATCGGCTCGGCGAGAGCACGGTGCCGAGGAAACGCGTTTTCCTACCGGCGTTGGTGGCTGCCGGACTTGCGCTCATTGCCGGTATTGCCGTGGGAATGTTCTTGCTTCAGCGTCCAGCGCAGACTTCTCTTCCGGTCTACCACCCGCTCACCTTCCGTCGTGGCATTGTCCACTCCGCGCGTTTTGCTCCCGATGGGAAGACAATCATTTACAGCGCTGCTTGGGAAGGGAAGCCACTCGAACTTTTCACGACTCGGCCGGAGAGCCCTGAGTCGCAGGAGTTGAGACCGGCGGGAGCCGACGTTCTGGCCATCTCCGCTTCGGGCGAAATGGCGCTTTCGCTTGGAAGTCACCCCAGAGCGCAATTCCTTTATGCCGGCACGCTGGCGCGGGTGCCTTTGGTCGGGGGCGCTCCGCGCGAGATCCGGGAAAACGTCGAATGGGCCGATTGGTCTCCCGACGGAAACACTCTAGCGATTGTCCGGGAGGTGGAAGGCCGTGAGCGCCTGGAGTTTCCACCGGACAAAGTGCTCTACCAAGCGGATGGATGGATCGGTCATCTTCGCATTTCACCAAAGGCGGACATGATCGCTTTTATTGACCACCTTCAGCTTGGTGATGACGGCGGTGCCGTTGCGGTAGTCGATATGGCGGGAAAGAAAACTACTCTTTCCACCGGCTGGGACAGTATTCAGGGGCTGGCGTGGTCGCCGGGCGGCGATGAAGTCTGGTTCAGCGCAACCCGAACCGGCGGAGATCGGTCTCTTTATGCGGTCAATCTCGCGGGAACAGTCCGGCTGCTGGCGCGGGTTCCGGGAGAATTGATGTTGCTCGATGTCGGCCGGGACGGAAATGTACTGCTGACTCGTAACAATGACCGGGCCGGAATGATCGGGCTTGCGCCCGGCGAGGCCAAGGAACGCGACTTGTCCTGGCTCGATTGGTCAGTGCCGGGCGATTTGTCAGCCGATGGTCGATCCGTCCTATTCGGGGAGACCGGGGAAGGCGGGGGACCAAAGTACGCGGTCTATCTTCGCAAGACAGATGGTTCGCCGGCCATTCGACTCGGGGAAGGGATCGGTCTCGGACTGTCGCCCGATGGAAAATGGGCGATCGCGCGCCCCAACATCACACCGTCCCCGCTCGTGCTGTTGCCGACCGGGGTGGGGGAGGCGAAGCGGCTCACCCACGATTCGACCAACCACCTCAGGGCGCGGTGGCTTCCCGACGGGAAGCGGCTGGTTTTCTCCGGCAACGAGGCAGGGCACGGGTTTCGTCTCTATGTGGAATCTCCGGACGAGGGCAAGCCACGCGCGATCAGTCCGGAAGGAGTGAATCCGACATTTGTGATCTCCCCCAAGGGTGACCAGGTTGCCGGCGTTGGCCCGGACCACAAGGTCTATCTTTTTCCCGTTGCGGGTGGCGAGCCAATTCTGGTCTCCGCCACACAACCGGATGAGGCGCCGACCGGCTGGTCGCCGGATGGGCGGGCCTTGTATGTTTTTCGTTTTGGCCAGATTCCCGCGAGCGTGGTTCAGCTCGACCTGTCCACCGGGCAAAGGAGGCCGTGGAAGGAACTTGCGCCGGCCGATGCTGCTGGAATTGACACTATCCGCGGCATAACCATATCTGCCGACGCCAAGGCCTACGTATACGGTTACATTCGGACCCTCTCTGACCTATATCTGGTTGAAGGACTGAAGTGATCCCAAACGAAGCTCAGTCCTGGATAAGCAGAACGCCGACTGAATTATCCCCGTCGGTGCCGAAAGTGTGACCTAGTGGAGTTCCTGAATCGAGGACTCGGCGCCAACGGCTGGCTCTTTTGGCTCTCCGCTTTAAGCCAAAAGTAGGGTGCTTTTCGGAATCGAAAAACCTGCCTTTTTGGGGTCGAAATCTCTGTGTACCATTTTGTGTACCACGGGGAGCGCTTTTTGCCGATTTGTAAGTAACTGAAACCAAATCAAGTCGCTTTCGCTAAGAGACGCGCAGGGTCAGTTTGTGAACGCAGGAAATTGTGGCCAGTAACGGTAATTTATGGCTGTTCTGGCCACAAAATGGCCACAAATATGCGCAGGATAAAAGGTGAAGGGAAAACGAATACTCCGAACTTCCAGACGTCATCAGAGAGCCCAGCATGAGCACAAAACTCGACGAATTCTGAGTGACTCGCACGCGGTGCAAGAGAGTGGTACATTCGGCGACGGCTCAACTGAACTGTCTGACGAACTTCTCTTGATCGACGTTGCAGCCTAATGATCGTGAACTTCATTTCAGTGCTCGCCATCGCAACCAACTCGTCGCACCATCGCGCCAGTTTGCGTACGCGTGCGCACGGGTCAAGGTTCTTCGCCCGCTCACGCGGCGCAACCTGTGCGACCTTGACCCGCACGCCCTTGCGTAGGTCTCTCTCCGCTATGGTGGGAATGAGTTTTTCTGCGACACCAACTCATCAAACAAATCTCTCGACGCAGAAGCATCCCTCGGCATCTTCACAGCACACAAGGACCGCAGACGATTCAGTCAGTGGGTTGAAGGTTCGATTCATTCCGCACTCACCATCCTTTCGACGACTTGGCGGCCTCGACCGATTCCCCGTCCATGTCTATTTCGTGTCAGCGCCGTCTTCACCGCAAACAGGTTCTTGGTAGCCCGGTACATTTCCGTCCCGAACCCGTGACGAGCACAGTGCAGAACGAGATCATCCGGCAGCCCAGCATCTGTCCGGGCATCCTGGAATTGCCAGGCCACGGTTCTGATTCTTCTTCGGCTCGGGCGACCATTGTCGGCCCGGATCGAAGATGAACGTCACACGCTCGATTGGGTGGTGGAACTATGACCCCTCGCCACGTCCAATACGATTCAATCGACACGTTGAGCTACCTGGGATACTCCGAACGTGAGGCCACCTTCTTATATACGGTTGCCCTTTACTCCGGCTATTTCCTTCGCCGCCAGTTCAATTTTTCGGTGCGGCGGCACCTTGGTTCTGCAGCGGTAGGTTTCTTGGCGAAGGCAAAACGCGCTGGACACATTAGAGAAATCCAATGTGATGCGGGCCGGCTTCTCTATCAACTCTATGCCAGGTGGCTTTACCGGATAGTGGGGCAAGAGAATTCGCAGAACCGCCGCGCAAAGAGCTCACCGGAAATCCGCCGCAGGCTCATCATGCTCGACTACATCTTGAATCATCTCGGGAAGGAAGATTCTCTCGATTCGGAAGCCTCGCGGCAAAAGTTTTTCGCGCAGTTCGGCGTAAAGACAGACGCTCTTGCCTCCGCAAGACAGTTTGGCGAGCTGCTACCCATCTCCGCGCGACACGCTGAGGGGAACCTCACCGTTCGTTTCCCGTTCATCGATGAAGGCCAAAGGTCCACAGCCAAGTTCGAACGTTTCCTGTCATCACACGACAAGCTTTTGTGTTCGCTTCCGAGTTTCGAGGTAGTTTACGTCGCGACCACCCCGGAGCACTTTCATGCTGTTTCTGAGCTACGCCTACCGATTCCTGTCCAATTTCGTGTTCCTGGCGCTGGTCTATCTCGCTCTGAATTTCCTGGAAAAGTATCAGCACCGCGTGGTCGTCGCGGTTCTGGTGCTGGTCTATGCCGGCATGCACGCGGCAACGGCGCTGCGGTCGTTTCATTTCTTCCAGCGCATCGAGCGGCTGGAG
>Ga0137403_10002946_pt1 | contig 20578 bp, 18 predicted proteins | sample CZOMad2_1_16fung_FD_122057 | JGI IMG/M metagenome (GOLD analysis project Ga0137403, IMG submission 122057) | Vadose zone soil fungal communities from Angelo Coast Range Reserve, California, USA - CZOMad2_1_16fungal (Hybrid Assembly) | ecosystem: Environmental > Terrestrial > Soil > Vadose zone...
AGTTTGCGAAGAGCATTTTTCAGGCCCTCCACCTGCATTCTCTGATCAGCGAGTTGCTCGCCGAATTTCTCGCTCATTTCGCTGTAGCTCATGGAGCGCTCAATGGCGGCGCGAGCCAAGTCTTCTTCCTGCTTGTCGACAGCAAATTCGGCGCGGCGCATCCAGTCGGCGGCTTTTTCTTCATTTTCTTTTTGCTTCTTTTCCAGGAGGTGCTGGTCGGCTAGGGCTAGGGCTACCTGTGTTTTGACTTGCAGAAGCTGGTTCTGCATGTCCATGATGACCTGCTTTAGCATCTTTTCCGGATCTTCGGCTTTGTCGATGAGGTCGTTGAGATTGGCGCGGACTAGGGTGGAAACCCGCTCAAGTAGTGCCATGGGAGAACTCCTTTCGGTATAGCGGTCGATGATTCTGCGCCCGGCAAACGCCGGGGTTGTGTAGCCGCGGGCGCCCTCGCCCGCATGGTCTGGGTTTTGGTTCCGGCGCTCTTACCTGCCTTGAGCCGAAACCAAGACCCAGCGGGCGAGGGCGCCCGCGACTACACGAGCTTCTACTTCCCTGCTGGCGGTTGTGCCGGTTTCTGTGCCTTATCGCCGATTTGCCTCACTTTGCCGAGAAGATCGGTGAGGTTCATGCCGGAGAGGGTCTCGAAGAGCGCGGGAACCTGTGCGGCCATTTTTGTGATGTCGCCGGTAATTTTGTTGACGCCGGCGGCGTTATCGTTGCCGGTGGAGATGACTGTGATTTTGTCTACCTGCGATAGCGGCGTCGCCAGCGCCCGGACGATCTCCGGCATGGTCGAGAACAGCTTGTCGATGATGGCTGCTTGGTTGTATTCCTGGAACGCCTCGGCCTTGACATTCATAGCCTTGGCCTCGGCTTCACCTTTCTTGAAGATGATTTCGGCTTCGGCTTCGCCGTTGGCGCGGATGGCGGATGCCTGGCCTTCAGCTTCGGCGGTAAGGCGTTGCTTTTCCGCGGCGGCGAGGGTTTCGATACGTTGGCGCTCAATTTCGGCGCCTTTGAGGACGGTAGCGATCAGTTCCTTTTCGCGGCGATTGATTTCCGCTTCCTGGACCTTGACCTGGCCTTCCTTTTCCACCTGCTGTACGCGGACCTGTTCGGCTACGACTTGCTGCTGCATGACGTTGGCCTGGATGTCATAAGCTTTGTCGGCTTGAGCCTGTTGCCTCTTGGTTACTTCGAGATATTGGGCCTTTTTCACTTCCAGATCGCGCTGCGACTCGGCTTGTTTCGCCAAAGACAACGTCTCTGCTAGAACTCGCTCCTGATCGGCTTGGGCTTTGGCGACGGCCGCTTCCCGGGTCGCGACTGCGCGTCGGATTGCCGTGTCGCGCTCGGCTTCGGCGGTGGCAACGTCGGCGTCACGCTTGATGCGGGCGATATCGGGGCGGCCCATGTTGACGATGTATTCGTTCTTATCGCGAACTTCTTTGATGGTGAAAGAGATTACTTCCAGCCCCATTTTGTTCATGTCGTCGGCGCAGGTGGAGCGCATGCGGTCGCCGACCATTTCTGGCTGCTTCACGATTTCCTCCACCGTGAGTTGGCCGATGATGCCGCGGAGATGGCCTTCCATGACCAGGCGGATTAGGCTTTCACGTTGGTCCGGGGTCTTGGAGAGGAACTGTTCCGCCGCTGTCCGAACCGATTCGTCATCGGATTTCACTTTGATCTGCGCCACCGCCTCAACGGTGACTGCTACACCCTGCTTCGTGTACAGATCCTGCTGTGGTGCGACGTCGAAAGACATCAACTCAAGCGAGAGTTGGCGCCAGTTCTGGACCATGGGGAAGACGAGGGTGCCGTGACCCTTGACCACGCGGGTGCCGCCCATTCCGTAGACGACGATGGCTTCGTTCGGACCTGCCTTGCGGTAGAGGTTAGCGAGAAAACTCATGAGCAGCAGGATGACCAGCAATATCAGCCCAATACCCACCCAAATTTCCGTTGGAACACCAAACATAGAGCCTCCCTGAAAGACGTTGGCCGAACCTTCTATTTTTGTCGATTCGAGTTTTTGCGATTCGAGCTTGTTTACGTTTCGAGTTTGCCCTGTTCCCCTGCTATCTCGTCCCAAGTCCGGACATAGGCAAGACCACGCTCGTACCTGACCACGATTACCTCGAGTCCTTTATCGATTGCGACGCCGTCCTCGCTGCGGGCACCGCAGGTACGCCTAGTTCCGGCTTGCGAATAAATCAGTTCGCCAGTACCGCCCTCACGGATTGGGTTCGAGAGATAGCCCAGCACTCCTTCCATGCGAAAGTCCGCCGGATCCAGTGTCTCGTTGGGCGACATCAGAACCTTGGTCATGAAGACGAAAATGATGTATCCGCCCAATAGACCGATACCCACCGCCGTCGCGAGTCCCGTCCAAAACCAAACGCTGGAGTACCGAGTAAGGAGAAATCCGGTTCCTCCGAACCACGCCAGAAATGCTGTGAAAGTGACAAAATTAAACGGCGAAGCCCCTCCTGCTTTTCCTGTATGGGAGTGTCCGGTGCCGTGTCCCGCGCCGTGAGCAAGACCATGGCCCGCCGCGTGAGATCCGTGCAAATGGAACGGCAGGTGCACGTGCACGCCTAAGAACGCCAGCAAGCTGAGCGCGAAGCCAACTACAAAACACGCGAGATAGAAGTCTGCCCAGGTCATCGCGCGCGCCTCCTTCCCCCGTTGGTGGTCCGGCTTTTCGGTATCGGTATCGGTTTCGCGCTCTTCTCTGGACCTAACGCTTCAAGGAGCCGTTCGGCCAGCCCCGGCGTATCCAGAATTGCGCCGGTCAGGATGAAGCAGGATCGCGTGTCCGGGTGCCGCGCCATTTTCACCATCACCTCGGCTACGTCACGGTCGTTGCGGAAATGCTCGGCGCCTTGGAGCAGCCAGATGTCGAGGCGGCCTTCGGTCGTGCGCAGGTCTGAGGTTAGCTCCGTGTGATAACCCTCTGGGTCATCGACTAGAAATCCCGGATGGACTTTGAAGAACCTGGCCAGCAGGGCGCGGGTGTCGTTGGTCATGTGCGGGCGTTTGCCGCTTTCAATCTGCGAGAGATAAGCCTGACTGATTCCCTTCCTGTGTTCCTTGGTTAGAGCGCGGACGACTTCAGCCTGGGTAAGAGGGCGGTCGAGGCCGCGGAGAGAACCTTCGACCTCACGCAGGTAACGGAGTTTGTCGCGGAGCTTCATATAACAAATCGCTATAACAATATAGCTATTTGCTATGTTCGTCAAGAACTAGATTTGGAATGGAATCAAGGGTTTGCGGGGGCCTTGAAAGGCCCTACCGCCGGAGAGAGAGTCGGATGGCGGCAGGGGTCCTTCGACTACGGAATGCCTTCACTTCGTGAAAGCATTCCTCCGCTCAGGATGACAAAGGGAACGCTACAGGCCGGCTTCGATGCGCGAGCGGGGGTCGAGGAGGTCGCGCAGAGCGTCACCGATGAAGTTGAAGGAGAGGACGGCGAGCATGACGGCGGCGGCGGGAAACAGAACGAGATGGGGTGAGTCGAGAAGGTGGACACGCGAGTCGTTGAGCATGGAGCCCCAACTGGCGGTGGGTGGGGCGACTCCTAAACCGAGGAAGCTCATGGTGCCCTCGGCCAGGATTGCGCCAGCGATTCCGATGGCGCTTTGCACGATGATGGGTTGAATGATGTTGGGGAGGATATGGCGCAGGATGATGCGGCGGTCGCTGGCACCGAGGGCGCGGGCGGCTTCGACGAATTCCCTTTCGCGAACGGCTAAGACTTGGGCGCGTACGAGGCGGGCGTAACCGATCCATCCGCCGAGGGATAGGGCGAGGATGAGGTTGAACAGGCCGGGGCCGCGGAAGGCTACAAAGGCAATGGCCAAGAGAATTCCGGGAAATGACAGAAACGCGTTCATCACGATGATGTTGATGAAACGGTCGAAGATGCCGCCGTAGTAGCCGGAGAGGGAGCCTACGATGAGGCCGAGCAGCAGGGAGAGCGAGACTACGCTCCCGCCGACCAGCATGGAGATGCGCGCGCCATAAATGATGCGGGAGAGGATGTCGCGGCCCAGTTCATCCGTACCGAACCAGTGGGCGGGCGAGGGAGACATTAATCGCACCGGGAGATCAATGTGAGCGGGATCTTGCGGCGCGAGCCACGGAGCGAACAGGGCGCAGCCGACGAATACCACGACCAGTAGCGCTCCCATGGCGGCCAGAGGGTTGTGCTGTGCCAGTCGGGAAACGGAGATGTCTGTGGCCGCCATGGGATGAGAGGTACGCCTTAGGAATCCGTCTCAGCCGTTTGCAGAAAGGATGCCCGCGAACGATGCCTTGTGCTGCCAAAACACGATGGCCCAACAAACGAGGACGAAGATCCCCGCGTGGGGATGTTTCGGGTCCATCAGGATGTGGAAGGCAAGGATGTTCACGAGCATTGGTCCGGCCAGTGTGAGAGCCAGCGCCACGTAGCGGTTCACCAGCAGCAGTGCGCCTATGACAACCTGGGTGCCCGCTACTAGATAGATGTAGTGAGTCGAGATGAGGAGGCCGATGTAGACGCCGGCGGTGCCGGCCGGCAAGGGCCCCTTGAGAAAGTTGAGAAAGCCATTCAGGCCAAAGACAAAGAAGATCAGGCCCATCAAAATTCGCGCGATCAAAGCTACGATTTTCATGTTCCTCCTAAACTGGGACGGTTAACTAAGCCGCCGATTATACTCCGCTACTGGCGGATACGCGGGTTCACTGCCGAGTACACCAGGTCGGTGACGAAATTCACGGCTACATAGGTTGCGCTGATGGCCAGAATGCAACCCTGTACTAAGTAGTAATCGCGGTTGGAGATTGCCTGGATGGTGAGGCGGCCGAGACCGGGCCAGGAGAAGATCGTTTCTGTGACGATGGCACCTGCCAGGAGAGCGCCGAATTGCAGGCCGAGGACGGTGATTACGGGGATCAAGGCATTGCGCAGCGCGTGGCGATAGACCACTACGTTTTCCGAGAGGCCTTTGGCGCGGGCGGTGCGGACGTAGTCCTGGCTGAGTTCTTCCAGCATCGAGGTGCGAATCATGCGAGTGAGAATTGCCGCCAAGGCGCCTCCCATGGTGATGGCTGGGAGTACGAGATGGTCGACCGATCCGGCGGCAGAAACCGGCAGCCAGCCGAGGGCAATGGAGAAGATGAGGATGAGGATGGGGCCGAGGGCGAAGTTAGGAAACGACAGGCCGAATAGACTGACCACGCTGATCAGGCGATCATCCCATTTGTTCCGGCGCTGGGCTGAGCGTACTCCCGCCGGAAGGGCCAGGATGATGGCCACCAGCAGGGCCGCCAGGGTTAATTGCAGGGTGTAGGGATAGCGCTGTGCGACGAGGGAGCCTACGCTCTGGCCGTAGCGGATGGATTTTCCGAAGTCTCCGTGCAGGACCCGGTTCCAATAGTGCAAGTATTGCTGGCCCAAGGGGACGTCCAGGCCGTAGGCATGACGGGCGGCCGCAATGTCCGCTCCGGCTGCGCCTTCGCCGAGCATTTGCTGGATGGGATCGCCGGGGACGATGTGGATCAGTAAGAACACGGCAGAGACAACGATCCAGACTACCGGGATCATATAGAGGAGGCGTTGGGTGAGGTGGCGGAGCATGTTGGAAAAACTCTAAGTGGATCTCTTCTAGTTTGTATCCATCTTTCGGAGTTGCTTCGCTTCGCGAAGCAACTCCTCCGGTCGGGATGACAGATCTTTTACCCGCCGGGTAACACCGTTGTTGGCGCAGGCTCCAGTTGCTCTACCTTTACTTTGGCGATGCGGTAGGCTTCCATTTGTTCGACGGTGAAGCGGTGGCCTTGGAACTCGAAGCTATCGCCAGGTTGGGGAATGCGTTGGAGGTGTGCCATGACGAAGCCGGCCAGGGTTTCGAAGCCTTCGTCGCGCGGAAGAGGGACCTCGTAATCCGCTTCGAGGTCGCGCACGCTGGTGGCGCCATCGAGCACGAGCGATCCGCTGGTTTCCAGTTCTGGTTCGTCGGAGAGGTTATCGAACTCGTCTTTGATTTCGCCCACGACCTGGGCCACGATGTCCTCGACAGTAATGACGCCGGCGGTGGAGCCGAATTCATCTACGACCACCGCAAGGTGCCGCTTTCGCTCCTCGAATTCCAACAGCAGCTCGGAGAGGACTTTCGTCTCGGGAACTACCAACACGTTGCGCATGATCCGGCTAACGGTCATCTGCGCCAGGCGGGCACCGGCCGAAGGGCCTGACGGAAGGCTTACCTTCAACCGCATCCAACGCATCAGATCACGCGCATATAAAACGCCGACGATATGTTCCGGGCCACGCTGCGGATCATAGACGGGAATTCGCGAGTGGTGCTCCTCACTCACACGCTTCAGGGCCTCTTCCAGCAGCAGGTTCGCAGGCAGGGAGAAAATATCCGGCCTCGGGACCATGACTTCGCGCGCGGTGAGGCTGTCGAGTTCGAGCACGCGGTGAATCATATCTTCCTGGAATTCGGGAATCTGCCCGAAGCGGCGGCTGGCGGTCACGATGAGTTTGAGTTCGTCCGGGGAATGGACGGTGCCCTCCCGCGCGCCTCTCGCTCCGAACGCCCGGAGCACTACCCTCGCGGAGCGGCGTGTGAAGAACAGAAATGGGCGCGCCAGCGTGAGAAAGACATCCATTGGGGCGGCCACGGCGAGGGCCACGCGCTCGGCCTGCTGCAGGGCCACGGTTTTGGGAACAAGTTCGCCGAGCAGCACATGGAAATAGGTAATCAGCGCGAAGGAGAGACCGATGGCCAGGGCGTGAACGCTGAACCGGGAATGCGGTATGTGGGTAAGAGGACTCTCAATCAAGCGTGCGAGGATTGGTTCGCCCACCCAGCCCAGGGTCAGGCTAGTGATCGTGATGCCAAACTGGACCCCGTTAACTACGTCGTCGAGATTTTGGTGCAGGCGCAGGACCGTCCGCGCGCCGATGCGGCGGGCTTCGATCAGCTGCAAAATTCGCGTTTCGCGGATGCTGACCAGGGAGAATTCCGCCGCGGCGAAGAAGGCGTTCATCGCTACAAACAGAAAGATCAGAAACACCCGCAGCAGCGCGTACGTAAGCATGGAAGGGGCAATTTTAGCACTCGGTCGGTCGTGCGGACGGCATTGGCGACCTAGGGCTCTGTCAAGCGCTTAGCGCTGGAACGGCCTCCCCTTTTATCAAGACCCCAATCAAGACCCCGCGGGCGAGGGCGCCCGCGACTACACGATCCTTCATCCTTCCTGCTTTCCTTTCCTGAACTTGTCGGTCTAAGCTGGTGGAAACCGCTGAATCCCAGCGACTTGCAGCATTTGGGAACTAAATCCACGCCACCCACGTAACACCATCAGCGCCGCGAACTTACCAGCAGGAGGCAGCACAGTGGCAAACGGAAACGGAAAAAAGAAGAGCCGGAAATGGCTCATTATCGGCATCGTGGTAGCCGTGGTCGTGGTGGTTGGCGCCCTTGGTCTCTACGCCTCCAGTGGCAACACTAAGATCGACCCCACCAAGCTCGGCAAGGTCGAGCGTGCCGACCTCGCCAAGAGCGTGGTCGCTACTGGCAAAGTGCAGCCCATTACCAAGGTCGAACTCAAGTCCAAAGCCAGCGGCATCGTAAAGCAACTTCGTGTCGACGCCGGAGACAAAGTTAAGGTCGGCCAAGTACTTGCCGAGCTTGACCGGGAGGAAATTGAGGCGCGGGTTTCGCAGGCACGGGCGCAGCTTCAGGCTTCCGAGGCCAACATGAAAGCCTCCTCTGCGGATTTAGAGCGTGCCAAAGTTGACGCAGAAGGTCCGGACGTACCCCTACTCAAGCGGGCCTATGAGCGCGCTCAGAACATGGCGAAAGACGGCGTGGTTTCCGCCTCCGCCCTTGATGACGCTCAGAAAAATTATGAGATGGCATTGAACAAACAAAACGTCTCGAAGGCGCAATTGATTGTCGGGAACGCGAAAGTCGGTCAGGCGCAAGCCCAGGTCGAACAGGATCGCGCTAATTTGAAACAACTCGTCGAACAGTTGAACTACACCGAAATTGTTTCCCCGATTGACGGCATTGTCCTTTCTCGCGATGTGGAAGTCGGCGATGCTGTCAGCTCGATCCTTGTGTTGGGTTCTTCTGCCACTCTCGTTATGACGCTGGGTGATACCAGCGAGGTTTACGTCAAGGGCAAGGTGGACGAGAGCGATATTGGCAAGGTTTATCTGGGACAGCCCGCACGGATCAAGGTCGAGTCCTTCAAGGACAAGACCTTCACGGGTAAGGTCACGAAGATTTCGCCGATGGGAGTGGAGAAAGACAACGTCACCACCTTTGAGGTCCGCGCCTCCATCAACAACCCCGGCGGCGAACTGAAGGCCAACATGACTGCCAATGCGGAAGTGATTCTGGAAGAACACAAGAACGTTTTGCAGATTCCCGAAGGTGCGCTGATTTACGACAAAGAGAAGCAAGCTTCCGTGGAAGTGCCCGACCCGAAGGGGAAAGAGGGTAAGCGGAAGGTTGCGGTCAAGATTGGGATTTCGAACGGGGCGAAGACGGAGTTGGTTGACAACTCGCTGAAGGAGAATGATCAGGTGGTGCTGCAGTAGAGTTTGCGGGGCCGGAAGGCTCCAGGGCAAAAAGCAGGTCCTCCACTGCTCAGTTGCTTCGCTTCGCGAAGCAACTGCTCCGGTCGGGATGACAGTCCTACCCCATACAACGTCTTTGTCAGGCTGGCCATGAACTTACGCGAAACGTTACGCCAGACCGTCGCCACCTTCCGCGCTAACAAGATGCGCAGTTTCCTCACCATGTTTGGCATTATTTGGGGAATCTCGTCGGTCATCATTCTGGTGGGGCTGGGCAAGGGCTTCAGTTCCGATCAACATGAGCGCATGAAGTCGCTGGGCAAAGACCTCGTCATCATCTGGGGAGGGCGGACCAGTATGCAGGCAGGCGGGCGCGCCGCCGGGCGTGAGATTCAGCTCACCATCGACGACGCCAGGCTCATTAAGAGCGAGTGCTATCTCGTGAAAGACGTCAGCCCGGAACTCCGTCGGACTCTTCCGGAAGTCAGCACGCACAACCAAGCGAACCGCTCTGTTTCTGGAATCTGGCCTGCGTATCAGGATTTCCGCTCGCTGCTCCTTTGGGAAGGCCGGTTGCTGACAGAGGAAGACGAAAGAGAAGGGCGTCGCGTCGTCCTGCTCGGCTCCGCCGCGCGCGATCAGCTCTTCAGCGGCCAGCCCGACATTGGCGAGACCATTACCATCCAGGGCATTCCTTACACCGTCGTCGGCTCACTCGCAAAGAAAAAGCAGAATTCCAATTACAACGGACCCGACAATGACATTCTGTTTGCACCGTACTCGGCGATCGCCCGCGACTTCCCTCCTCCGGAGAAACCTGGGATCACACGAGGCTTCCTCGACAACATCGTCTTCGAGGTTGGCGATCCGGACAGCCACGAAGAAACCGTCCGCCAAGTCCGCCGCACGCTGGGGCGCATGCACCATTTCGAAGCTCTCGACGTGGATGCGCTGTTCATCTGGGACACGATGGATGGAGCCAAGCAGCTCAAACGCATTTTCGATATGATTACCCTGTTTTTTGCGTGCGTCGCTATCATGACGCTGTGCCTGGGCGGCATTGGCGTGATGAACATCATGCTCGTCTCTGTCACCGAGCGCACTCGCGAGATTGGCGTGAGGAAGGCCATGGGCGCAACTAAGGCTGACATCTTGAAACAATTCTTTGCCGAGTCGGCCATGCTCACGGTGGTGAGCGGAGGCATCGGTCTCGGCTTTGGGGTGGGCCTTTGCGTACTGATGGCGCTCCTGCCGCTCCCTGACTTCGTGCCCAAGCCCGCCATTTCGACGCTGGCGGTGGTGGCTTCCGTTCTGACGCTGTCTCTGATTACCTTCACGGCAGGCATGTACCCAGCCCGCCGAGCCGCGGAAATGGAACCCGTAGAATCACTTCGGTATGAATAGGAGAAGGAACATGAACTCTCGCTGGATCACCCTTCTGGAGCTAGGACTCGTAGCGCTTCTGTTGACTGTCGCAGCCAATGCCTCGGTCGTTGGCACGTTCGATCGCACCCTCACCGTCACTGGTCCGGTCGATCTTGAGGTGCTCACGCATTCGGGAGACATCACCGTCCGCAGCGGGCCAGCGGGCACGGTCGCAATCCACGCCATCATCCAGGTTGGCAGCAAGTGGCTGAGTGGCTCGCATGACCGCGAGGTTCACGAACTACAGCAGAACCCACCTATCCACCAAAACGGGAACAGCATCCGCATCGAATACGCTGACGTCCGCGACATTTCCGTCGACTACCAAATCACCGTTCCGACTGAGACTACCCTACGTTCCCATACCGGCTCCGGCGATCAGACTGTTAATGGTCTGAAGGGCCACATTGAATTGGAGAGCGGTTCCGGCGATCTGCGCCTCGCACGGCTGACGGGTGAAATGCACTTCCATACGGGCTCGGGCAACATCCGTGCCGAGGAACTTTCTGGACCTATTTATGGGCGGGCCGGCAGTGGCGACCTCGATTTTGAAGAAACCGGTTCGGGCGACGCCGACATTGAAACCGGTTCCGGCAATATTCATCTCAAGGGCTTGGCGGGCGGGCTGCGGGCCAGCGCGGGCAGTGGAGACATCACCGTCGACGGCAATCCGAAGGAATCCTGGCGGGTTCACACAGGCTCCGGAAACGTACGTTTGCATCTGCCTTCGGAAGCGTCTTTTGATGTTGACCTCTCCACGAGTTCTGGCGACGCAACGATCGACCACCCGGTTACAACCACAATTCAGGGCAAGGTGCAGGAAGGCCACAAAACCGTGATTGGCAAAGTACGCGGCGGGGGGCCATTGCTTTCCGTCCGTACCGGGTCTGGGGATGTACACGTTGAATAACTAGCTTTGCATCAAGAGGTTGGGCATGTTTCTGAAAGAACTAGTTACGCAAGGCTGGCAGTCACTGATGCGCAACCGGCTGCGCTCGCTGCTGACGATGCTGGGCATCGTTTGGGGCTTGGCATCGGTGGTTTTGCTGCTGGCCTTTGGGCAGGGACTGGGCGGAAGCGTGTCGATGGCGTTCAACAACGTTGGCCACGAAATCATCGTGATGTGGCCGGGACAAACCAGCCTGCAAGCCGGCGGACAGCGCGCCGGCAAGAACATTCAATGGGAGTACGCCGATGTGCAGGCGATTCGCGATGAAGTGCCGCTGGTCAAGGCCGTCAGCGCGGAAATCGACCGCGACTTCGCTTACAAGGTGGGGCCGCGCGTGGTCTCGCTTTCAACGCGCGGTGTGGAAATGCCGTATGGACAAATGCGGCGGCTCGATCTGGAAGACGGCCGCTACTTCACCGACAGCGACTTCAGCGAGCATCGTCGCGTGGTCATTCTCGGCAGCCACGCCGCCAAACGCGTGTTTCAAGGCGCGCCGTGCGTCGGAGAAAGCGTGAGCATCGGCGGGCTGGATTTTGAAGTCATCGGGACGCTGCGCAACAAGATTCAAGACTCCATGTACAACGGGCCGGATAACGAGCAGGGGTTCGTTCCCTTCCACCTAATGCGGGACTTGAAGGATTTGAAGGAGCCGGACGAGATTGTGTTCCAACCTGCCTCGGCCAACATGAACAAGACGGCCCTGGCGGCGGTGCGCGAGGTGGTGGCGCGGCGACACCATTTTGACCCGAAGGACGAAAAAGCCACGCCCAACTGGGACACGGTTGAGGGTGGGGAAATGATGGCCGCGTTTTCTTATGGGCTTCAGGCTGTGCTTGGGCTGATTGGCATGGTCACGCTGGGTGTGGGTGGCGTTGGTGTGATGAACATCATGCTGGTCTCCGTAACGGAACGTACGCGCGAAATTGGCTTGCGCAAGGCGCTTGGGGCTCGGCGGCGGCATATCCTGATTCAGTTCTTGCTGGAAGCCCTGGTGCTGACGTTTATGGGTGGAATCGTCGGCATGGGCGTGGCCGTCTTGCTGACGTGGATTATTCCGCCGATGCCGCTTTATGGTGAGCTCTACAAGACGGTCAATCACGAAGGAGACATTTTCCTGCGGGCGTCGACCAGCGTAATGATGATTTCCTTCAGTATCCTGTCGATCGTTGGGGTTGTTTCGGGATTCTTCCCTGCGTTGAAGGCTTCGCGGATGGATCCGGTGGAAGCTTTGCGCTACGAGTAGTTCCCCAAAAGGTTTCTTCGCTTCCCGCACTCGCTTGGCCTACTCAAACCCCGCCCAGTTCGCTGACGCGAACAAGTACGGGGCGCCCGGCAAACCTGACGGGTGACCATTACCCACGTGCCTTGACGCGGCAGCCTGCCAGCGATAGCTTGGAAATTTGGCGAACAAAATCCGAAGCTGGAAGGCACTCGTTTGGCGCGTCCTCACATCGTAACTCTAACGACTGATTTTGGCCTGGTGGATCATTTTGCCGGGGCTATGAAGGGCGTGATGCTGGACGTGTTCCCCGAAGTACGCATCGTGGACATTACGCATGCCATTCAGGCCTACGATGTCCTCGACGGAGCGCTGGCGATTTCCGAATCCTACAGATATTTCCCAGGCGGATCGGTGCATATGGTTGTGGTCGATCCGGGGGTGGGCAGCGAGCGGCGGCCGATTCTGGCGACGGTCGGCGAGCATTATTTTGTGGCGCCTGACAATGGCGTGCTTTCGCTGGTATACGCTCAGGCGGAGAGTGTGCTGGTGCGCGAAATCACTTCGAGCCACTACTTCCGGCAGCCGGTGAGTTCGACGTTTCATGGGCGGGACGTGTTTGCGCCGGTCGCGGCGAATCTGGCCAAGGGAGTCGATCCGGCGAAATTTGGCGATGAGATTACCGACTTTGTGCGCTTTGCTGCGCCTAAGCCGAAGGCGGCGGCGGACGGGTCGTTGCGCGGGATTGTGCTGAAGATTGACCGGTACGGGAACCTTATTACCAATATTCGCGCTTCGGATGCGCCGCAGCTTTTGGGGAGCGACCCGCCTCCGTTCCGGATTGTTGTGGGGAAGAGTGAGATCACGGAGATTTACAGCCACTACGCGCAGGGTGCGCCGGGTGAGGTTTTCGCGATCGTGGGAAGTATGGGATTCCTGGAGATTTCCGTTAATCGTGGTTCGGCTGCGAAGCAACTGGCCATTCTGAAGGGTGCGGAAGTGGCGGTGCGGACGGGTGGGGCTGCGGCGGCTGGGTCGTAGGAACTGCTTCGGGTCACGCTTCGGAAGGCCCTTCTTTCAAGCTCTCAAGATCACGCGGGCGGTGGCGCCCTCGACTACGCTGGTTCTGATCGGCCGGGGCGTTCTTCGCGGGTGTAGTGCTGCATTTCGGCGGTCCAAGCCAGGAAACGCTTCAGGTGGGCGCGCTCGCGCCAGAGGAAGCCCCAGAACTCCAGGAAGCCAATGTTTTGCATCTTGACGCCGCAGTAGGTTTCGACACGCCACAGCAAGTAAGGGCTGCGCCAGGGGGCGAGGCGGTGGCCTCTCGTCGAATTCCAGAGAAAGCGCAGACCGGAGAGCATTTCCCTGAGTATAGCCTTGGGGTAGGCTAGAATCGCATAGATTCCCTGCCCTTGCTGACACCTTCGTGACTGATACTGCATGAGCGACTCCGCCCGCCAAGTTGCTGAAGATCACTACTTTACGGCGCTCGACGCGATGGCGGAGGGGCGTCAGGAGGAAGCTTTGGCGGAGTATCAGGCGGCTGTGGCCGCCGATCCGAGCTTTACGGAAGCGATGCATGGCTTGGCCCGCGCTTTGCAGAATCTGGAGCGGTATGACGAGGCAATCGTCGTGGCGCTGCGTATTACTGAGCTGGACCCCGACGATGTGCTCGCGCATACCAGTTTGTCTGTGCTTTATCAGAACAAGGGGATGATTGCTGAGGCGGAAGCGGAAGGCGCGACGGCGCGGGTGTTGGGGTGGAAGCAGCAGTTGCAGCGGGGGAAGACGTAGGGGGGCGGGTTAGAGATTTGCTGGGCAAGCGTGGGCGCCTGCCCCTACATGAGTGTTGGTTATCTAGAGGTCGTATTTCTTGGCCAGGTGGCGGAACGAGCGGTAAGAGATTTTTAGCAGGTCGGAGGCTTTGGTTTGCACGCCGCCGGATTGTTGCAGGGCGGAGAGCAGAAGAGCTTTTTCGATCTGGGCCACGTGGTTTTCCATGTCCAAGCCTTCCGGCGGGAACGTGCCTGGAGGCAGAATTGCTGGCCCTCCACCCACTGAAGCCGCTGCGGCCCGGGCTTTGGCGCGTTCGACGGGTAACTCGGTGTGGAGTTCGTCGGTGGTCTCGAGTGCAACGGCTCGCTCGATTGTGTTTTCGAGCTGACGCACGTTGCCCGGCCAATCGTAGCTGCACAGTTCCGCCAGGCTTTCCGGGCGGATTTGACGAATTTGCTTCCCGGCGGCGGGAGCGTACTTTTTCAGAAAATGATTGACCAGTAACGAAATATCCTCGGGGCGCTCGCGGAGCGAGGGGACGCGGATTGGAATCACGTTGAGGCGGTAGTACAGGTCCTCGCGGAAGAGATTTTCGTCGACCATCTGGTCGAGATTGCGGTTGGTGGCGGCGATGACGCGAACGTCAACCGCGATTTCGCTGGTTCCGCCGATGGGTCGCACGAGGCGCTCTTGCAGAACGCGCAGGAGCTTCACCTGCATGGGAAGGCTGGTTTCGCCGATTTCGTCGAGGAAGATGGTGCCGCCGTCGGCGACTTCGAACAGGCCGCGTTTGTTCTGATTGGCGCCGGTGAACGCGCCCTTAACGTAGCCGAAGAGTTCGCTTTCGAGCAGCGTCTCTGGAAATGCGCCGCAGTTGATGGAGACGAAAGGCTCTCCGGCGCGGGGTGAACAGGTGTGGACGGCCCGCGCGGCGAGTTCCTTGCCCGTGCCGCTTTCGCCCGCAATGAGAATGGTGCTGCTGGTGGAAGAGACGGTGCGAATCGTTTGCTTGAGCTTTTCGATGGCGGCGCTACCGCCAATGATGTTGTCGAGTGAATTGTGAGTTGCGGCATCGCGCTTGAGGGCGAAGTTCTGGCGGCTGAGGCTCTGCCGTTGCATGGCGCGGGCGACGGAGAGACGGACGTCATCGACCAGCCCCGGGCCTTTGCGAATGTAATCGGTCGCGCCGCCGGCTTTGACAGCCTCGACCGCGGCTTCGTAGTCATCGACGGCCGTGATGAGAATGACGGCCGTATCCGGCGAAATCTGGTGGGCGTGCTTCAATACCTCAATGCCATTCGCCTTAGGCATACGGATGTCAGTGACAACCACGTCGTAAAGCGCGGAATCGATCTTGGCCTTGGCGGCTTCTCCGGAATTCACGGTTTCGACGCGGTGGCCTTCGCGGCGCAGAGTAATGTCGAGGAGTTCGCAGATGGAGCGCTCGTCGTCGGCTACAAGAATGTTACCCATGAGCACCTCCTTCGCCAGAGCCAGTTCCGCCAGAAGCAGTTCCGCCAGAACCGGCGGAGGCGGAGCGGGACGCCATGCCTACCACAATGTTTGCGGAGACCCCGGGCTCGGCCACCTTCTGGTCTTCGGTCGACGGAAGGCTGACTTCCTCGCGGCGCAGGATCAGGCGGAAACAGGTTCCTCCACCTTCACAGGGCCCGGCAGTGATCCGTCCGTCGTGGGCTTGAACAATTTGATAAACGATGGCGAGCGCCAGACCTGTGCCGACGTGATTCTGATTTTGGAAGGGCTCGAAGATGCGAAGAGCCTGCTGCTGCGTGAGCGTGTTTCCGGTATCGGAAACACAGATTTCCCAACCATTGTCTTCGTCACCAACGTCCCGGTACTCCACGGCTTGCAGAGAGACGGTCAGGGTTCCGCCGTCAGGCATGGCTGCCAGGGCGTTCTCGCACAGATTGCGGAATGCCTGCTGCAGGCGGGCGCCATCGCCTGTGGTCCAGGCATCATGGGCGCGAAGCGAACGCAGCATGCGCACAGCAGAACCTTCTCGCGTCATGCGCGTTTCGACTTCATCGAGAACCTGTTCCAGCAGGGGCAGAGCGTCGACTTTGGCAAACTCGAAGTGTCGTCCGCGCGAATAGGCGAGGAAGTCGGTAATGATGGCGTTGAGGCGCTCGGACTCGCGTGTGACGATCTCGATGAGGAGGCGCTGCTCGTCAGTAAGAGCGGCAATGCCGTGCAGAACGTTAACGGAACCGCCGATCGAGGCCAGAGGATTGCGAATTTCGTGCGCGATGGCGCCCGCGAGACGACCGATGGCAGCCTGTTGTTCGCGCACACGAATCTCGCGCTCCAGGCGGCGGACTTCGGTTAGATCGTCAAAGGCATAGATGTAGCCGGTGATGCCGCGTCCGGGAGCGGTGAGGCAGGAGGCCCGTAGGTCTAACGTCAGTTCCCTACCCAAACGCGTGCGCGCCCGGACTTCGCCGTGGGCTAGCCCGCCGAGTGCATACGGCAGCGGCTCTAAGAAGAGGGACTGCACGGGTTGGCCGATGACAGCGGGAGGCTCAAGGTCGAGCAAAGTACAGGCGGCGGCGTTGGCCACCTGCACGCGTCCATCGAGTCCAGCGGTAATAATGCCTCCGGTGATGGACTGAATGATGTTTTCGTGCAGGGCTTGCAGGTTTTCGAGTTCGCCGCTGGCGTGGCGCAGACGGGCGTCAGCTTGGCGCAAGCGATGGGCCAGGGTAGACGCCAGATATCCGATGGTGAGGTCGGCAAAAAGATTGATGAGGATGATGGCAAGCAGGACACGGGCGGTGGGATGGGCCGAGGAGTAGGCAGGCAGGACTTCAAAGTAGCAGAGCTCGAGCACAGTGCCGTAAAAGATGAAGGCCATGGCCGCGACCAGATACGCCCAAGCTCGCGGCAGCAAAATGCAGGCAACAACTATGACCAGCGGATAGAGGAAGTTGTAAGTGCTCTCGGCGCCACCAGTCACGTAGATGAGGAGTGTGGCCATGCCTAAGTCGGTGAAGACCTGGAGTTTGGCCTGAACGACCTCCTCGCGCCAGGCGGACGCGAGGAGCAGGAAAAATACGGACAGCGTGTACCAGAGGAGAATGGCGGCGATAAAGGGGCGCAGCGGCAGTGTGGTGGGCGTGAGCCGCACGATGGCCAGCTGAATGCCCAGCAGGAACGTCAAGACGATGATGCGGACGTTCGATAGCCAGGCCAGCCAGCGGCGCTGCTCCACAATGAATTCCATTTACCTCGCCGTCCGTTCGTGTTGGGTCAACTCCGGGCGGATTCGCCGCCGGGAATGGGGAGATGAACTGCGGAGCCGGCGTGGGGGCGGAGACGAACTCCGCCCGGATGCCGATTACCGATTAGCCGGCGAGTTTGCCGATCATGGCAAACAGCGGCATGTACAGCGAAATGACGATGCCGCCGACGAAAACGCCGAGGAACGCGATGATGGCGGGCTCGAGCAGCGCCAGCATGTCTTTTGTGGCCGCGTCGACTTCGTCTTCGTAGAAGTCCGCAATTTTTTGCAGCATGGAGTCCATGGCACCGGTTGCCTCGCCAACGCCGATCATCTGCGTGACCATGTTGGGGAAGACACCGCTTTCACGAAGTGGATCGACAATGGTGCGGCCTTCTTCGATGGCTTTACGGACCTTCAACAGCGCTTCTTCGAGCACCGCGTTACCGGAGGTGCGGGCGGTAATGGATAAGCCCTCGAGGATCGGCACACCGGAGGTGATGAGCGTTCCCAGGGTTCGCGTAAAGCGTGCCACAGCGATCTTGCGGAGCAAGATGCCAAGGATGGGAAGGCCCAACAGCAATTTATCGAAGAAGTACTTACCTTTGGGATTCTTGCAGGCTTGCTTGATACCCACAAATACGCCAACTCCGCCCACGAGAAAGAACCACCAAAATTGGCCCACGAAGTTGCTCAGTCCGACCGTGATGCGTGTGGGCAGAGGTAGTGCCACGCCCAACCCAACGAAGAGGTTGGCGAAGATGGGCACGACGAACTTCAGCAGCGCGCCCACGACCAGGATGGCGATACCGACAACCGCGATGGGGTAGATCAAGGCGGATTTGACGGCGGATTTCAGCTTGACGGCTTTTTCAACGTAGGCTGCAATGCGCTGCAGGATGATGTCGAGAATACCGCCGGTCTCGCCGGCTTCGATCATGTTCGTGGCCAGATCGTCGAAAACCTTGGGATGAAGGCGCATGGCGTTGGCCAGCGTGGAGCCGCCTTCCACCGTGGTGCGAATGCTGGTCAGCGTCTTTTGGAAAAAGGCATTCTCCTGATTCGCTCCGAGAATCTCGAGGCATTGGACCAAGGGAAGACCGGCGTCGATCATGACGGAAAACTGCCGGAAAAAGACGGCCGCTTCCTTGGCCGTGACCTTGCCTCCGCCAAACGTAGGCAGGGAGAACTCCTTGCCTTTTTCACGGATGTTGGACGGCACGATGCGGTCTTTCCGCAATGCGGACGCGAGGCTTTCCTTGCTGGGCGCTTCACGGCTGCCTTTGATCTTTTCTCCAGAGGCGTTTTTTCCCGAGAACGTGAATACTGGCATGACACTTTTCTCCTAAATAAGTCGCGATCCGGACCGCATTTCGAGTGACTTCGCCCGGCTTTACTTCTGAATTTCATTCGAATGAACTTTCATTCGAACTTTACTCGACGAATTTGTTGTGCTATCGCTTGGTTGTCCCCGCCGCCGTGCCTGCCGCCGTGCGGTTTCCGAGTCCCGCGCCGCGATTGATCATTTCCTGCAACTCGTCAGGGTTGCTCGAGCGAATCAGCGCGGTTTCCAGCGTGATTTGCTTTTGCAAATGGGCCGTGGCCAGCGCCTGGTTGAAAGTCTGCATGCCGAACTTGTCTTGACCGGATTGCATCGCCGAGTAAATCTGGTGGATTTTGTCTTCGCGAATCAGGTTGCGTACCGCGGCATTCGGAACGAGAACTTCCAGAATCATGGCGCGGCCCTTACCGTCGGCCTTGGGCACGAGAGATTGGCACATGATGCCTTCGAGAACGAGGGAGAGCTGGGCGCGAATCTGCGGCTGCTGGTGCGCCGGGAAAGCGTCGATGATGCGGTTGATGGTGGAGGTGGCCGAGTTCGTATGCAGCGTGCCGAAGGTCAAGTGGCCGGTTTCCGCGATGCGCAACGCTGCTTCGATGGTTTCCAGATCGCGCATTTCGCCGATCAGCACGACGTCGGGATCTTCACGGAGGGCGGCGCGGAGAGCATCGGTGAAGCTCTTCGTGTCGGCATGAAGTTCGCGCTGGTTAACCAGGCAGTTCTTGTTCATGTGGACGAATTCGATAGGATCTTCGATCGTCAGAATGTGGTCGTGGCGCTCCGTGTTGATCTTGTCGATCATGGCGGCAAGGGTGGTGGATTTGCCGGAGCCCGTGGGGCCGGTGACGAGCACGAGGCCGCGAGGCTTTTCGCACATCTTGGCGACAATGGGCGGAAGGTTGAGCTGATTGAAGGCCTTGATTTCAAACGGAATCAAACGGAAAACGGCCGCCGTCGCTCCGCGCTGATTGAAGACGTTGCCGCGGAAGCGGGCAAGACCCTTGAGCCCGAAGGAGAAGTCGAGTTCGAGGGCTTCCTCGAAGCGATGCTTCTGAGAGTCGGTCATGACGCTGTAGGCAAGCTGCTTGGTTTCCGCCGGTGTCATCTGGGGCAGATCGAGAGGAACCAAGTGGCCGCTGACGCGGATTTGTGGCGGGGAGTTGGTGGTGATGTGCAGATCGCTGCCTGCCATCTCCAACATCCTGCGTAGCAGATCGCTGAGAGTTAATGCCATGACTGTACCGTTCCTCCGTGTACCGTTGCAATTCTTTAATGGATCGTTTCGCGGGCCACTTCTTCGAGCGTGGTCCAGCCCATTGCCACTTTGGTTAAACCGCTGCGGCGCAGCGTAATCATGCCTCGTTCGATGGCTTTTTTCTTCAATTCCAGTGCGGACGCGCCAACGAGAACGAGTTCGCGAATTTCGTCGTCCACTTCCATCACTTCATAGAGGCCGGTTCGGCCTTTGTATCCCGTGTTATTGCAAACACCACAGCCCTTGCCCTTCATCAGCTTGATGGTCTTGGCCTCTTCCGGGCCGTAGCCTTCGTCGATCAGCGTCTGGACAGGAACCTCGAACGGCTCGGCGCACTCTTTGCAAACGCGGCGGATAAGGCGCTGGGCGCAGATCAGGTGAACGGACGTTGCCACGAGAAAAGGCTCGATGCCCATATTCATGAGACGCGTAATCGTCTCGGGAGCGCCATTGGTGTGTAGCGTGGAAAGCACAAGGTGCCCGGTGAGAGCGGCCTTGATGGCGATTTCCGCTGTTTCAAAATCGCGGATTTCGCCGACGAGGATGATGTTGGGATCTTGCCGCAGGAAGGCGCGCAGAGCAGCGGCGAAGTTGAGGCCTATTTGCTCCTTCATCTGCACCTGGTTGACGCCGGCGAGTTGGAACTCGACCGGGTCTTCGGCGGTCATGATGTTGGTATCGGGCGTGTTCAGCCGGGCGATGGAAGAGTAGAGCGTGTTGGTTTTGCCGGACCCCGTTGGGCCGGTGACCAACACCATGCCATAGGGCTTGAGAATGGCTTTTTCAA
>Ga0137403_10002948_pt1 | contig 20559 bp, 20 predicted proteins | sample CZOMad2_1_16fung_FD_122057 | JGI IMG/M metagenome (GOLD analysis project Ga0137403, IMG submission 122057) | Vadose zone soil fungal communities from Angelo Coast Range Reserve, California, USA - CZOMad2_1_16fungal (Hybrid Assembly) | ecosystem: Environmental > Terrestrial > Soil > Vadose zone...
GGGTCTTCCACAACTCCGCCGCCACGCAACATGCGGTCGGTGATTTTCTTCATCCAAAGAGAGCCTTCCCGGCATGGCGTACATTGGCCGCAGCTCTCGTGCGCGTAGAACTCGTTAATGTTATTTAGTACCCAGACGACGTCGCGGGAATCGTCGAGCACGATAACGCCGCCAGAACCGGCCATCGAACCAGCCGCTGTGAGCGAATCGAAATCCAACGGGATCCCATCAATCGACATTTCTCGTTCGATTGTCGATCCATCCGCTTGTCTCTGCTTGAGCTTAAATCGTTCATCGGCGCGCAAGACTTTCGCAGAGCTTCCGCCCGGAATGACTGCCTTTAATTTTCGACCAGGCGTTAGGCCGCCAGCCATTTCGTAGATCAACTGGCCCATCGTCACCGCACCGACTTCAATTTCGAAGTAGCCCGGCCGCTGCACGTCCCCGCTCACACAGACAATTCGCGTGCCTGTATTGTTGGGTCGGCCGAGGCGCGCATATTCCGCGCCGCCCATGGCGATGATATGCTTTATATGGCAAAGCGTTTCGACGTTGTTGACGATTGTCGGGCACATGTAGAGGCCGAGCACTGCTGGAAAGTAAGGTGGCTTGATCCGTGGATAGCCGCGTTTGCCTTCGAGCGACTCGATTAGACCAGTTTCTTCTCCGCAAATGTAAGCGCCCGCTCCGCGGTGAACGTAAACTTCGGCGTCGAATCCGGAGCCGAGGATACTTTTTCCAAGAAAATTGTGCGCCCGCGCTTCTTCGATGGCGCGTTCCAGAATTTTCGCGCCCTCCGGAAATTCGCCTCGTATGTAGATGTAGGCTGTGCGCGCATTGAGCGCATAACAAGAGATCAGAATTCCCTCGAGCAACTGGTGCGGATCTTCGTGGATGATGTGGCGGTCTTTAAAGGTACCCGGCTCCGATTCGTCGGCGTTGCAAATCAAATACACCGGCCGTTTCTCATCTGGTTTGATAAAGCTCCATTTCAAACCGCAGGAGAAGCCCGCGCCGCCGCGGCCGCGCAACCCGGAATTCTTAACTTTGTTGACGATGTCGGTGCGCGACATAGTCAGTGCTTGCTTCAATTGTTCGTAACCGCCGTCGTGTAAGTAACAAGCGATATCGGTTGTCCAATCCGGGCGTCTAATATTTTTGAAAATCAGGGGATGTTCGAGCGGGTGGGCGGGGTGTGATTGCGGATTGGCCGCCCCGGCGGGTGAACTTGTGGCTGATTGCCAGTGGCGTACAAGATCTGCGACAGAATTTGAATCGACTTTCTCGTGTAGCTCCTCGCCAATCATACAGACTGGCGCGGTACCGCAGCTTGCCAGGCATTCGACAAACTCGACACTGTAATTTCCATCGGCACTGACCGTAATAGGATTGTGCATCCCTTCGCCGTCAGGTGGGCGTGCAATTCCAAACGCTGTGCACAAGTTTTCCATCACCTCAAACCCCCCAGTCATTGCGCAACTAAGTGTGCGGCAGACTCGAATATGGGTCTTGCCGACAGGCTGCTGGCGAAACATTGGATAAAAGGTAACCAGTTCGAGAATGTTGATCGGCTGCACGCCGAGCTTTTTCGCGATCCACAGCAACGCCTCGTCACTGATGAATCCAAAATGTTCCTGCCACAGATGCAATAGCGGCATAGCCGCGCTTCTCCTGTGATCGCCCGGGTAACGCGCGATCGCTTCATCCATTTTCCGCTCCAGCTCGGCGGGAATGCGCATGCTCGTCGAGTCTGTCACCTGTAAGAATAATCCGCTACAGCAGATTAATCGGACAAGGTGCTGTCTTTCGACTGCACTTTGTCATCCTTGAAAACGATTGTGACCGTATCCTTGCCCTGCCGGTAAACGTAAGTTGTTTTCTTCGTGATCACGAAGTCCTCGGTAGTAAGCGAATTGGGCGGGCCCAGAATCGATTCCACCTGCTTTTTTGACATTCCCTCCGTTACCTGATCGACATTTACCTTTGTGATGCGCTTGCCGGAACAGGAAACGCTGAGCACGAGCAGCCCGCCTACACACAAGGCTACGGCGCGGCAGGCGAGCACTCGCATGAGCCGCGCGTTCATTCGCAATATCGACATTTCACTCGTCGGTCGCATTCGCTCCATTCGTGGCACCGTTATCTGTCGCATTCGCCCATGACGAAGTCCAGACTGCCGAGCACCGCCGGCACATCGCTCACCATACAGCCTGGCAAAAGCTCGGGGAGGATGCTGAGGTTCACAAATGACGGCGCTCGAATTTTCAATCGGTACGGCACGCCGCCTCCTCTGCTGTTGATATAAAAGCCAAGTTCGCCCTTGGGATTTTCAGCCGCGAAATAGACTTCACCGGGGGGCGCATCGAGTCCTTCGGTCACCACAATAAAATGATGGATTAGCTCTTCCATCTTTGTCATCACGCGCGATTTCGGCGGAGTCATGTTCTTCCAGTCTGCGACGTTGATCGGACCGCCCGGTAATTTGTCGATCACCTGCCGCAAAATCCTCACACTTTGGCGCATCTCCTCGATCCGCACGAGATAGCGATCATAACAATCGCCCGCGCTGCCGATCACCACATCGAACTCGTATTCGTCGTAATCGAGGTACGGATGTTTGCGCCGTAAATCGTGATCGATCCCACTGCCGCGCAGGTTGGGGCCGGAGAGGGCGTACGCAATTGCGTGTTCCTTCGATATGATGCCGACATCCTTGGTTCGATCGACGAAAATCTTGTTCCGTGTCAGTAACCTGTCGCACTCATTCAGGCTCGGCCCGAAATTGTCGAGGAATGTGTTCAGTTGGGGAATGAAGCGCTCGGGCAGATCGCGGATTTGTCCGCCGACGCGAGTGTACGACGTGGTAAAGCGCGCACCGGTAAGCAACTCGAAAAGATCGTAAAGTTTTTCACGCTCGGTGAATGTGTAGAGAAACACCGTCATTGCACCGAGATCGAGCGCCATGGCGCCAAGACCCATCAGATGCGAGGAGATCCGCGACGTCTCACAGCAAATCGTGCGAATCGCTTTTCCGCGCGGTGGAATGTCCCAGTCCATCAATTTTTCCACCGCCAGCGCGTAGGCTACATTGTTTGAAAGTGGCGCGAGATAATCGAGGCGGTCCGTGTAAGGAACAAACTGATTGTACTGCATGTTCTCGGCGATTTTCTCGTCACCACGATGAAGAAAGCCAATGTCCGGCGTGGCTTTGGTAATGATCTCGCCGTCGAGCTCGAGCACGAGTCGCAAAACCCCATGCGTCGCCGGATGCGATGGGCCCATGTTAAGGACCATCTTCTCGCCGATATCGTCGTCGTCAGGCTGTCGTCGGGCTGCATCGGCCGCAGCTACTCGCGTGACCGGGTCGGGCGATTCAATTTCGTGCACCGTGAAAGGCATGAGGATCGATAAGTGATCTACGCTGGCGAGTGAACCACCGCGCGCAAGCAATTTCGGCGGGCGCATTATTCTGGTGAGCACAGGCTGGCGTGCTGGGCTCCCCAAATGCACAATCTCACTCGCGCCCCTGATGAAACGCGATTACCTAACATATCATGCCGAAAAAAAATGCACTGCTGTTTGCTGGCCAGGGCGCGCAAACGGTCGGCATGGGACGCGATCTCGCTGAGCAATTTCCTGTAGCAGCGGATTTGTTCCGCGAGGCCGACGAAATTCTCGGTCGAAAGTTGAGTGAAATTGCGTGGAACGGCCCAATCGAGGAGTTGACGAACACATCAAATTGTCAGCCTGCGCTCTATGTTCACGGCCTGGCGTGCTTTTCTGTGTTGCGCGAATTAGCTGGGGAGTTCCCCATCGGCGGCGGGGCGGGCCTCTCGCTGGGCGAAATCACTGCGCACGCGGCGGCGGGCACATTCGATTTCGAAGTGGGCTTGAAACTTGTTCAGCCGCGCGCCGAATTCATGGATGAAGCGTGCGCGGCCACGCGTGGCGGGATGGCGGCAATGATTGGCGGCATGGAAAATGACGTGCGCCAGCTTGCCGCCGATGAGGACGTCGACATTGCTAACATCAATTCACCTGGTCAAATCGTCATTTCCGGTGAACTGGCGAAAGTCGAGGCGGCTGTCGGTGTTGCAAAAGAGCATGGAATCCGCCGCGCCACCATGCTGAATGTTGCGGGCGCATATCACTCGCGCCTGATGGAGAGCGCCTACGAGAAACTTGGCACCGTGCTTCAGCACGTTTCGATACAACCACCGCGTTTTCCTGTAATCAGCAACGTGACCGGCATGGAAGTGGCGACCCCTGTCGAAATCCGTCGCACTTTGCAGGACCAGGTGACGAGCACGGTGCGCTGGCTCGATTGCATGGAGCGACTGATTGATCTCGGGTGCGATTTTTTTATCGAACTGGGGCCGGGCGGCGTGCTGGCTGGTCTGTTGCGACGCACTCGCAAAGACGTGGATGTGATTTCGGTGGGCGATGCCGAATCGGTGCGCAAATGTGCTGAGAGGCTGTAGGCACCGCCCTTTGGGCAGTCAAAACGAGAGTCTTGGACAATTCGAATCGAACACCTCAAACAGCCGTGGCTGCAGATCGACAACCGTCTTCAGCTACGTAACTTTGGCATATGACTGTCATCGACCGCGTCGATTCGGACCTAAAAGAAGCGATGCGTGCCAAAGACACGACAAAGCTGGGCGTTCTGCGCATGTTAAAATCGGCGTTGAGATACGCCGCGATTGCAAAACCAGGCGCAGAAACGGAGCTGAGCGATGCCGAGGTCGCGCAGGTGATTCGCAAGCAGGTAAAGCAACGCCAGGATTCCATTGAGAGCTTTGAGAAAGGCGGACGCGCGGACCTGGCCGAGAAGGAAAAAGACGAGTTGTCGATCCTGGACGCGTATTTGCCACAAGCGATGAGTGCGGATGAGGTAGGAAAATTAGTGCGCGAAACAATCGCCGAGATCGGTGCCACATCGAAAGCGCAAATGGGCACAGTGATGAAGGCGTTGCAGGTGAAAGTCAGTGGTCGCGTGGACGGCAAAACATTGAGCGCCGAGGTGCAGAAGCAATTGCAGTGAAAGAAACGCCGAACGCTCAATGCCGAACACCCAACGCCGAATTATTGCTTTCTGAATTTGAGATTGGGCGTTCGACGTTGGGCGTTGGGCGTTTCTTTTTTTACTCATGCTGACCGCCATCCTCGTCGCCGCCGGCGACAGTCGCCGCATGGGCTTCGATAAATTATTTGCCGCGATTGCCGGCAAACCAGTCATCGCGCACACGATAAATGCATTTGAGCGCGCCAATTCTGTCGGCGGAATTCTCATCGTCGCACGCGAAAACCGACACGATGAGATCGAAACGCTCGTTCGCGACGAAAATTTCACGAAAGTGCGATCGATCATTCCCGGTGGCAAACACCGGCAGGATTCGGTACGCGCGGGCGTCGACCATCTGGACTCAGCTTCGCGATATGTCGCAGTGCACGATGCCGCACGTCCGCTCATTACCGCGGAGCAGATCGAGCGGGTGTTCCAGCAATGCACAAAACATGGCGCTGCCGCTTTGGCAGAACCCATTAATGACACATTGAAACGGGCAGGTAGCGACCTTCTGGTCAGCGGTTCAGTGGATCGAGATCAACTGTATGCAATGCAAACGCCGCAAATTTTTGACCGACAATTGATCGAGGAGGCGTATCGCGCTGTATACGCAGAAAATATTTCCGTAACCGACGAGGTTTCAGCGGTTCAGCGGCTTGGTCGCGACGTGGTCCTCGTTGTCAACGGTGATTTCAACTTCAAAATCACCTATCCACGAGATTTGCCAGTTGCGGAGTTTGTTCTCAAACAACGGATTGACGCTGTCGCGAATTGACGGTGCGGTTCGAAGGCGCGGCGTCAACGTCCCAGTGCAAGCCGCTCGGCGAGGAGTTGCGGCAAACCGGCCTTAGAAATCTTCTTTTGCGCAGTCGTGACATCGTACTTTACGCGCAACAATTCGATCAGATTGTTGTCAACATCGTAAATGCAATAGGCCGCGCGCCAGTTTCCGTCGCGTGGTTGGCCAACGCTGCCGGCGTTTATGAAGTACTTTTTGGCCGGCTCGATGCGGACGTGTTCGATCCTTCCCTGTCGAACGCCCTGGTCCCGGATAAATGCCATGGGCATGTGGGTGTGTCCGAAAAAACAAACAGCGGTGCGCTGATAAGTAAAACTTGCGGCAGCGTCGAGATTGCTAAAGACATAGCCCCATTGGCCGGGGGTATCGAGTGTGGCGTGCACGATTGTAAAATCTTGTACCCGTTTTTGTAAGGGCAAGCTGCGCAACCATTCCTTGTCCTGATCCGACAGGTTGTCGCGGGTCCATTGAATGGCGCGCTCGGCTAATTCGTTGAAACGTTCCGATGACGTGGAAAGCGTTGCCTCCTCGTCGTGATTGCCTTTCACCACGGGGCAATCCAATTCGCGGACGCGTTCAATGCATTCTCGCGGGTTAGCGTTATAACCGACCACGTCACCCAGACACAAAAAATGAGTGCATCTACGCTGGCGCGCATCAGCCAGAACAGCTTCAAGCGCTTCGAGATTAGCGTGAATATCGCTCAAAATTGCAAAACGCATTATCAAAAACTTAAACCGTTAAAAGGTTAAAACGTTACAACGGAAGCGCCCGGTTGCCGCCAAGAATGCACCGATCTAACGATTTAGCTATTTACCCGGTTTATTTTCCTTTTCCGAAATCCGTTGGTCTTGCGGGATGCCAAGTTTGTCTTCGAGAAACTTTAGCCGTTTGATCAATGTAGGCAGGCGTTCCTGCGGGCCGTCATCATAAAGGCGGCGCAGACGCTCGTACGCTTCGCGTTCGCGCCCCTCGCAGTACGAAAGCTCGTAGGCCGAGAAACGCTTGTCGAATACCGGCGCTCCGGGCAAGACCGACGCCTTCGCGTAATACTCCGAGGCCCGCTCGTGGTCTTTGTATTTTTCCTTGTACAACCGTGCAAGCGCTTCATAGAGGTCGGGGCGATCGGGATTATTTTTTATGCCGCGTTCAAGGAAATCCTTGCCGAGCGCGAAATATTCACGCTGCGCTTTGACTCGTAGCGCAAGGCGTGGCTGCGTTGAATCATTCATCGCCGCCACGCTCGCATTCCAAGCCATATGCCATGCCGCCGTGTCCCAAAACAGGAGCACGCGTGGTTGGAGCGTTGTGATGTGTCGGAACAATAACAACATACGGCCCCATTCTGTGTTTTCCCACGCGGAAAATGCCTGGATAAACAACGCGTCGGCAACGATCGCTCGAAATCCGCTCAACGCAGCGATGAACCCGAGTTGCCCGATTTTTTCGCGGAGATCGAGGTTGAATTCGACGCCCTGGAAATGTTCCTGTCGATGAAGCGTCGCTAGATTGCGTTCAATTGGCAATTTGAGCGCGCCGAGCGCGATGAGCACTGCTAGTGCCACGACGGCCCGCATCATAATTCTTTCCCGTAAAACACGAACGCGGCCAAGAGCGTGTAGATCGTGGTGTAAAAGATGCCAAGCACGGCGGTTTTGGTGAAAACCGCCAGCGAAACAGCGGTGCCTGCAACGATATCATCCACCAAATTGAACGCCTGCAAGTCCGGAAAGACCAGCGCTACCACGGCCAAAAACACCCGGGTAATCAGTCCGTTGCTATGTTCCTGGAGCCAATAATCGCGGGCAGTTGCTTCCAAATGTCCGATAAAATAAATGAAAGCCATGACCACAATGGTGAAAATGTTAGAGGTCGCAAACGTGGAAACGAACAGAGTGAGCGCCGCGAGCAGACACGCCTTCAGGTAAATGATCACAATTCCGGGAAAAATATCGATGTTGAACGCGGAAGATCGGATAACACGCAGAGCATCAGTGACCTGGTCGGAGGGAGCACCGGACATCTGTCTCAGTGTTGTGTGTACCACAGCCTGTTCGCGCATGTAGAGCACGAGCAGAAACGCGGTGCCCATCAACACCGTACTAATCGCCAGCAACAAGAGAACTCCCGCAATTTTCCCCAGCACATATTCAAAGCGCGGCACCGGCTTGGCGAGAATGGTGTAAAGTGTGCGGTCCTCAAGGTCCTGTGGAAGTAGCCGCGCAGTGGCAACGACCGCCAGAAGCGAGGTAAAGATCGAGATCGCCCCGAGCGAAACATCCTTCAGAATTTGAAATTCCTGCTGAAAAGAGAACTGCGCCATGAAGATCGAGCTGCCGATCAAAACAAGTGCGAACACCAGGAGGACGTAGAAAACTTTCAGGCGGGTCAGCTCCGTGACGGTGTTGATCGTAATCGCATAAATGCGAGAGAAAGAAAAAGGTCGATATCGCTTCGCATACGTTGAAGCGGTCACTTCTTGAAGTGCTGAAGCGTTTTCGCCGGTGGTCATTTCTTCTTCGTTACTCGTTCGTCGTTGGAAACTCGAGCGTCGTCATTTCTGGTGGCGTCGAGAAATAGTCTCTCCAACGTCGTCGTCGATTTGCGTCGCTCGATTAGTTTTGCTCTTGACCGGTTAACAGACGATTCGATTTCCCGGATGAGCTCATCGGAAGCATCGGCGATGACAAGTTCGGTTTGATTTTCGATTGCGATCAATTCCTGTAGATGTCCTTCGCGCACCAGCAGGCCATTGGCGAGAATGCCGACGCGATCGCAAATTTCCTGCGCTTGCGCGAGCAGATGCGAAGAAAGCAGCACCGTAATGCCTCGTCGCTTCAGGTTCAGAATCAAATCGCGAATGTCCCGCGAGCCCGCCGGATCGACACCAGCGGTCGGTTCGTCAAGTACCACGAGCCTGGGATCATGAATCAATGCTTGCGCAAGACCGATGCGTTGCAACATGCCTTTCGAATAAGTGCCCAGTCGACGGTTGCGCGCCTTGCTTAATCCGACAAGATCAAGCAATTCGTTGATACGGCTTTTCAATGCGCTGCCTCTCAGTCCGCACAGGCGCCCAAAAAAACGCAATGTCTCCTTTCCGGTAAGATACTTGTAGAAGTACGGGTTCTCTGGAAGAAATCCGACAGCTTCGCGGCTCTCTACGAGACGACTATCACGGCCAAAAATTTCCGTGCGGCCGCGCGTTGGAGATACCAGGCCGAGGATAATTTTGAGCGTAGTGCTTTTACCGGAACCATTCGGTCCGAGTAACCCGTACACCTCGCCGGGTTCGATCCGAAGGTTGAGATCCTTTACCGCGACAATCGATTGGCGATGAAACGGAACGGAAAAAATTTTAGTTAGTCCGTGAACAGCGACCGCCGGATTAGTCATGGCGAATCTCAAAGCCGCGCGCAGCGATCGGTTTTTCCAATCTATTTTCGCTTTGGTTGCGAATCAGCGAGTGCAGTTCGCCTTTGGCGACGTCATCGAGGAACGCGCGCACCTCGTCTTCTTCTCCCGTAACCTGAAGTTCGACGCGGCCATCCGGCAGGTTGCGGACCCACCCCGTTACGTCGAAGCCTTTGGCGACGTGGCGTACCGACCACCGGAACCCGACGCCTTGCACACTTCCCTCGTAGAAGACTTGGAGCGAAATCATAGCCGCTGCCTGCTGAGATCTTCCTGTCTGCTGGATGGCAGACGCCGCGCTACGCATCGAGAAACTGGTCTCGCTTCATCGGTTCATTTGTACGAATAGACGAGACAGAAGCTGCCTTGCTCGCCTTCAACGAGATCAACTGAGACAAAGTACTGACCGCTGTTCGCCGGTGAAAATCCGGCGGCCGCTTTATCCCCATTATCGTAGCTGTCCGTGGTCACCTGTTTCCCCGCCTCATCATAAACAGTGACGCCAATTTTTTTCACTGGTTCGGTCGCGCCGACAGAGAACCAGTACTGGTTTCCCGCATAAAGATTCACCGCTACCAAGGCGTTGTCGTGCGGCTTAACAACCCCACACCAATGTCCGTCCCGAATCTTGAATCCTTCGTTTGAAAATGCTCCCGCGATATCGAGCGCGTCTCTGCGAGCAGCCACCTCCGCATCTGTCTCAGCGTGCAGGGCAATGCTGATTTCCAGCATAAAAAACGAGATGAAAATCCAAAGACAGCGTTTCATTTCGGCAGTTCCTTGCTCTCTATTTCTGTCATCATCTTGGCAACCGATGTATTGATTTTTCGCACTTCATCCAGAGTCGGCGCCTTGTCCGGCGGGAAAGAAACGAGTTTCTCAATTTCGCCAAGCTGTTGGCTCACATCTTTCACCAGAGGTTCTCCCCGCAATTCGGGCGAGATTTCATTGATTTTTGACTGCATGAAGTGAACCAGCGCTGGCTGCCGCAGGACTTTTGCGCTGCCTTCGCTGTAGTCCTTCACGATCGCTGCGGTGACGACCTGGGTACCACGAATCCAGCCGCCGAGAGTCATCAGAATCACCAGGTCCTGGTCGGCGTGGGATTGCATTGAGGATTTTACCTCGTTTTGCGTCGCTTCCAGTTCTTCCTGTAGCGTGTCCCACTCGTTGTGCTCGGCGAATTCGTTGATGCTACTGCCGCGGCTGAGCAGCTGCTCGCTGACTCCGAGCGCCTTTGCAAGCTTGATGATGTCTGATCCGATATTTTTGACCTGCTGACTGTCCTTTGCTTCGACAGCAATAAAACCGTCAGCAATCAACCCGCCGAGGTTCAGCGCAATTTGCGCGCGATTGCTGTACGTCACCGGTATTGGCCCGCGATAGTGACCTGACCAGTTTGTCTTCCCTGTCTTTCCGAGCGCGGCGAAAAGCTCGCCCGGTGTTGGGATGGTGATCGAATCGCTTCTGCCGGCTTTTGCCAGTTGATCTGCCGAGAGATGGCCGGTTTCGCCGGCTCCCGCGGCTGCGAAGACGCCGATGAATAATGTAAGGACGCCAAGGTTTGCCACACGAATCATCGTCCATGATTATGCGCGCATCGGTCAAAATGCCAATGGGAATCTCAGGCGCCCCGAATGGTGCTCTTCGGGAGCTCGTGCTCACCCCTGCCGATAAGTGATTATTTCCGTCACATACCCAGGGCTGAATTGCCTGCGCTACTCGATCGTGCATGAGAGGCCGAAAAGCTGATTTGCCTCGCAAGACGAAAGCTGTTCTAATCTGCCGAGAATCGTATGGCGCGCACCAGCATTGGCCGTATCCATGCGCGTGAAGTTTTGGATTCGCGTGGCAATCCGACAGTTGAAGTCGATGTGCGCCTTGAAGGCGGCGCACTGGGGCGAGCAGCCGTGCCAAGCGGGGCGAGCACGGGCGAACACGAGGCGTGGGAATTGCGGGACAGCGATAAGAACCGCTTCGGCGGCAAGGGCGTGAGGAAAGCTGTCGCCAATGTTAACAACGAAATTGCGCCGATTCTCAAAGGCTGGGACGCACGCGACCAGGCGAAGATTGATAACAAACTGATCGAGCTTGACGGTACGCCCAACAAAAAGAAGCTGGGAGCAAACGCGCTACTGGGGATTTCACTGGCGATCGCGCACGCCGCCGCGGCAGCGGAAAATCTTCCGCTGTTTCGATATCTCGGTGGAGATGAAGCGCGGGTCTTGCCAGTGCCGATGATGAACATCCTGAATGGCGGCGCGCACTCGGATGCGCCGATCGATTTTCAAGAATTCATGATTGTGCCGCGCGGCGCGCCGAGTTTTTCGGAAGCGCTGCGTTATGGCGCCGAGATTTTTCATGCACTCAAATCTGTCCTCAAAGAGCGACATCTTTCCACCGCGATCGGGGACGAAGGTGGTTTTGCGCCGCAGCTTGATTCCGCCGAGGACGCGATCGAATCGATTTCGACCGCGGTCAATAGGGCCGGCTACAAACTGGGCGAACAAATCTTTATCGCGCTCGACCCTGCCGCCTCCGAATTCTACGACAGCAAAAACGACCTTTACATTTTCAAGAAATCGGATGGTTCAAAAAAAACCGCTGAACAATTGATCGACTATTATGCCGATCTTTGTGCGCGGTTTCCGATCATTTCAATTGAGGACGGCTGCGCCGAAAACGACTGGAACGGCTGGAAGAAGCTGACGGAAAAGCTGGGCCGCGAAATTCAACTCGTCGGTGACGATCTTTTTGTTACGAACGTCGAATTTCTCCGCAAAGGAATTGCCGAACACGTGGCCAATTCCATCTTGGTCAAGGTAAATCAGATCGGCACACTGACGGAAACATTGGCGACCATTGATCTGGCAAAGACGAACGGTTACACGACAGTAATTAGTCATCGGTCCGGTGAAACCGAAGATGCAAGCATTGCCGACATCGCGGTGGGGACCAACGCAGGTCAAATTAAAACAGGGTCGCTTTCCCGCAGTGATCGCATCGCGAAATACAATCAGCTGTTGCGAATCGAAGAAGAACTTGGTGACAAAGCGGTGTATGGCGCTACACTCCGCTGAGTGCATCACAGCTACGGCGATTTCCGCGCGCGTCGCGAGGCCTCCGTCTGGCAGCGGCTGAACAAGATTCTTCTCGTCCTGCTCGTGATCGCGATCTGGCTTGTGATCGTGAGCTTGTTTGTGCCGCCTTACAAAAAACTAATGCAGAGCCGCGCGGAGATCGACAACCTGCAACAACAGGTAAACGAACAGCAAACTTTGCTCGCCCGTCAAACGCGCGAAGTCAGTTTACTTAAGACGGATGTGACCTATCTCGAAACGATTGCTCGTGATCGCCTGGATCTAATGAAGGAAGGCGAGACAATTTTTCGCCTCGAGACGGCGCGCGCAAAACCGAAACCGCCCAGCGAGTCCGCGCGAAGATGAGCGCCTATTGATTTGGACCCCGGCGTTTGGCACAAACGCCTCTACACAATTTTGCGCTTCATGGTGAGTTAAATTATGTTTGTTCATGCCAACAGAAATCTCCATCCCCGATGCTGAGGATCTGAAATTGCGAGTCCGGGAGCTGCGGAGGTTTCTTTGACGTCGAGAAGCTGCAGAAAGATTTAGCCGCAATTGAAGGGCGCATGGCTGCGCCTGATTTCTGGTCAAATCGGGAACGCGCTCAAGCCGATGCCGAGGAAGTCTCTCGATTACGCTCGCTGATTAATCCGTTTCAGGAGTTGGACCGCGAGATTGAAGATTTTGACGCGTTACAACAATTAGCTGCGGAAGAAAGCGACCCGGCGAGCCGCGCGCACGCAGAGCAAGAAGTCGCGGCTGAACACGACCGCCTGGTTCACAAGCTGGAGGAATTCGAGCTGCGCCAGTTTCTGTCCGGTGAAAACGATCGCGCCAACGCGTTTCTGACGATTCACTCCGGCGCTGGAGGCACCGAGTCGTGCGACTGGGCCGACATGTTGCTGCGGATGTACCAGCGGTGGATCGAGCGAAGCGGTTTCAAATCGCAGACCGTCGACATTCAACAGGGCGAAGAAGTCGGCATTAAATCGGTGACCCTTCTCGTTACCGGCGACTATGCCTACGGACACCTACAGACCGAGCGCGGCGTGCACCGGCTCGTGCGAATTTCGCCGTTCGATGCAAACAAACGGCGCCACACCTCTTTCGCGAGTCTTGACGTTGTTCCTGAAATTGGCGATACCGCCCCGATCGAAATCAATCCGGCCGATCTAGAGATTGACACATTTCGGAGCGGCGGCAAAGGGGGGCAGAACGTCAATAAAGTGGAAACTGCCGTACGGATATTGCACAAGCCAACTGGAATTGTGGTTGCCTGCCAGGCCGAGCGCAGCCAGGGACGTAATCGCGAGCTGGCGACAAAAATGTTAAAAGCAAAACTTTACCAGGTCGAGGAGGACAAGAAACGCGCTGAGATGGAACGCCAGTACGGCGAAAAAGGCGAGATTGCATGGGGAAACCAAATTCGCTCCTACGTTTTTCAGCCGTATCAAATGGTGAAAGATCACCGCACCGGCGCGGAAACCAGCAATCTACAGGACGTGATGGATGGCGACATCGACATGTTTATTCAGGCGAAATTGCGCGGGGAGAAAAACACCAAAGGCGAAGAAGAATTGTAGAGGCGCTCGCCGCGGCGAGCACCTGGGGTTCAGCGTTTGACACAAACGCTGCTACAACTAAGCGCTTACAAGTCGTAATCGAAAACGCGCGTCGAATTCCCCGCCGTTGTGTTTGCGGCAGCAGGCAAGGCATGCGACTGCGCGGCGCACGCGGCGGACTCGTGGAAACTCCTGACGACAATTCTGGCAGCGATAGAGGAACCGCGCGGCGCAAGTTCGTGCAGGAAACGGCAGGTTGTGACAGCGCTTCTCGTCGGCGATTCCCAAGTCGCGACACGCGGTGCGCCACTCTTCCCCATGTGGCAGAATTCTGCGACGGCCAGCGCGAAATTGTGCAAGAACATGGGCCAATTCGTGGCGCAAGGTTCGATCGATTTCGTCCGGATGCTCGAGCAGGCGCGGGTTTAGCGAAATCAGTTTTTGGCGGTAATCAGCGCGTCCCGCTGCTGTTTTGAGGCGTGAATTCCATTCGACGCGAAGCTCGTTGGCAATGCGTCCTCCGCCGTTGGCGCGCAATAAGCTGCGCGCTTTTGTTTCAAGACTGGGATTTCGGTCGACGTTGTTGTAGCCGGGGTCGGTGACCCCGGTATCTCGTGACGTGTAGACGCGGCCGGGATCACCGATCCCGGCTACAGCCCGAGTGTGGAACGCGAATTCGAGCTGTCTAAGCAACGGCATACGCGCTCTTTCGCGTATTCAGACGATCGACAATCTTTCGCACCGCGTCTCCCGCGGCCATTATTTCCTCAGCCGTTGTCCATTTTCCGAGTGAGAATCGAACTGCGGAGCGCGCGTGCTCGATCGGCAAACCCATCGCAAGTAAAACGTGCGACGCGACGACTGAGCCGACCATGCATGCCGAGCCGCTGGAGGCGCATACACCTTCCAAATCGAGAGCGATGAGCAGCATTTCGGAATCGAGCCCAAGCAGACTCACGTTCAATGTGTTTGCCAGGCGCGGCGCGTTCGCGCCGTTCTGTTTTGCGTCTGGAACGTTCGCAAAAATTCGCATCCAGAGTTCGTCGCGCAACGGCGCCTCGCGCTGCTGTTCACTGTGCCGATCCTGCAATGTCCCCTCGGCGGCCGCTGCCATTCCGGCGATCGCGGCAACATTTTCTGTCCCAGGCCGTCGTTCATTTTCGTGCGCGCCACCGAACATAATTGGCTGGATCGACAACCCGCTGCGCAAGAATAGAAACCCCGCGCCTTTCGGCCCATAAAATTTATGGGCGGCAAAACTGGCCGCATCGACAAGCGAAAGATCAACATTCACTTTGCCGAACGCCTGCACCATGTCGGTGTGCAGCAAGACGCCGCGGTCGCGGCAAATCTGGGAGATTTCACGCATTGGCTGAAGCCCGCCCGTCTCGTTGTTCGCGGTCATAATCGAAACAAGTCTTGTCTCGGGACGAATCGCACTCGCAAGCTCATTGAGATCGATTACGCCATCGCGCGAAACGCCCAGCCACGTTACTTCGAAATCTTCGTTCTTTTCCAAATGCTCGACCGCGTTGAGTACTGCGTGATGTTCGGTTTTGGCTGAAATGATGTGGCCGCCGGGCGCTGATTGCCGGCGCGCGAGACCGAACACGGCGAGGTTGCATGATTCGGTTCCGCCGCTGGTGAAAATGATCTCGTTTGGTTTCGCATGCAGCAAAGCTGCCAGCTTGTCGCGCGCATTGTCGATTGCGGCGCGCGCCTCACGACCGGCTGCGTGTACGCTCGACGGGTTGCCGAAGCGACGTTCTAGATACGGCAGCATCGCTTCGCGCGCTGCATCGCATAGCGGCGTCGTTGCGTTGTAATCGAGGTAAATCATTCGGTGAACTCTTCGCGCGTGCTGGCTGGACGTTTCTTTCGCTTTGGCACGATGCGCAATTGTTTTTCTTCGTAATACACGAGCGAATCGGGCGGCACACTCTGGGTCAGGAAAACGTTGCCACCGATTGTCGATCGTGCCCCAATCACGGTTTCGCCTCCCAGAATCGTTGACCCTGGGTAGATCGTGACGTCGTCTTCCACCGTTGGGTGGCGTTTACCGCCTTTCTTAATCTTCCCGTGCTCGTCCTTTTGAAAACTCCGCGCGCCGAGGGTGACCGCGTGATAAAGCTTAACACGCGCACCAATCTCCGTCGTCTCGCCGATCACGACGCCGGTGCCGTGATCGATAAAAAAATGGGAGCCAATTCGCGCGCCCGGGTGAATATCGATCCCGGTGCGGCTGTGTGCCCACTCCGTCATGATGCGTGGGATCAATGGCACCTTGTTGTAAAGCAGATGGGCCATTCGATAAGTGGCGACCGCCTCGAGCGCAGGATAGGCGAGAATGATTTCCTCGTAGCTCCTCGCAGCCGGGTCACCTTCGTAAGCGGCGTCAACGTCTGTCCAGAGAAGCCGACGCACCGCGGGCAACTCCTTCAAGAACATGGCTAGGAATTCTTCGGCTTTTGCTTCCGCTGCTTCATCAGGCGGGATTTTGCCGAGGCTTCTGCAAATTTCTGTTTTCAATCGTGCGTGCAAATTTCTAATGCGCGTGCGCGTGGTATCAGCGAGGTCTCCGGAGCTCACCAGCGCTTCGCTGCGAAAACCGGGAAACATCAAGCTCATCAATTCCCCGCAAGTCGCTTCGATCGCGAGTCGAGAGGGGAGAGTGGCGGCAGCGGCGAGATAATTTATGCCGCCGGTTTCACCATAGGTCTGGAGCAGTTCCTCAACCGCGTCGCGGTTCGTCGAATCCATCGCACGAAATATGCGCCTCCTTCCTGCTCAACGAAAGAGAAACTGTGGCGCGGAGGTCACACTTGCGCGTGTCTGGCCGCGGGCGCTGACGGCGGTTCTTCTCGAATGGCAGCGCTGAGTCTGCCGAGGTCAGCGCCCTCGGCTACAAGGTGGGCATCTTTTGCGCCTCACGCGCCCCGCGCGCTGAGCCACTGCAGAGCGAAACGCGCGACTTCGCGCGAATTTTTCAGATCAAGTTTGTCTTTGATGTGCGCCCGGTGGGTTTCAACGGTTTTCGGGCTGAGATGCAACAGCTTTGCAATCTGACGCACTTCGTTGCCTTTGCCAATCAATTCCAGAATTTCAAGCTCGCGATCGCTAAGTCTCTCGACGGCGTCGGTTTCGCCCTCAGCCTGACGATGGGCAAACTTTGTGATTACCTGCGCCGCCATGGCCGGGCTGAGATAGGGGTGGCCGTTAAAAACTTCCCGGATGGCCTGCACTACGTTGGCCATGGCTTCATGTTTCATTACGTACCCATCTGCTCCGGCACGCAGCGCGCGCAACGCGTAGAGCGATTCGTCGTGCATCGAAAGCACCAGAACCGGCAATTTTGGAAATTCTGCGCGGATGTTCTTGATAAGCTCGATCCCATTGGCGCCTGGTAAACTGAGATCGACAATCGCCAGATCAGGATTCAGCTTGCGAATCAGGCCCATTGCTTCTGAGGCGTTGCCGGCTTCGCCACAGACTGCGAATGCCCCATCGGAATGGATCAGTTCCTGGAGACCTTTTCGAAACAACGGGTGATCATCCACAATGACAATCCGTTTCGCGTCCGGCGGATCGCATTTGGGATTCTTATTAATCGATCTGACGTGTTTCATGATTGAGCCGTGATCGACCGAGTGCCGTCTAATTTAAGCGTTCGCTACTCAGCCGGTCGGCAGATGCAGGAAATTTAAATCAGAGTTGTCAGGAGTTTCGCGATTTTCGTGGGGAGTCGCCTTGCTTCGAGCTTTTCCAGCTTGTGTGATTTCAGCGGTCGGCGCGCCGTCTGGCAAATAACAGGAAACACAGGTGCCGCCTCCCTTCGGTGCTTCGATTTCCAACCGGCCGCCGAGCAACTGAGCCCGGTAATTCATGATCGGAAAACCCAGACCTTGCTTCAACTTGGGCGCATTGAAAAATCCGATGCCGTCATCGATTACGCGCAAAACCATTCCCTGTCGTGACCGCTCCAGCTTGATGACAATTTCCCGCGCTTGAGCGTGCTTATTCGCGTTGATGACCGCTTCACGCGCGATGCGATACAGCTGCGCTGCGACCGCGTCATCCTCGATACGAAACGACGGTCTGGCTTGCAGCCGGCACGGTATTTTCCAGATCTCCCGGTCAACCAAATCTTGCAACGAAGCGATAAAGCCAGCTGCGTCGACGTCGAACCGGTGCAGGGCGCGCGAAAGATCACGCGTATCAGTGGCGGCATCGTTCACCAGCTCCGCGATTTTTTCGATATCATTTACTTCGATGACGCGATGGTTCTTCAACCGCAACGCGACTGAGCGCGCCATGAAAGCGACCGCGGTAAGATGCTGACAAAGCCCATCGTGCAACTCCTGTCCCAGCCGCTGTTGCTCCCGATCGCTGATCTCGAGTATTTGGCCCTCCAGCCCTCTGCGACGCTCGATCTCGCTTTGTAGTTTCTTGTTTGTCCCGCGTAGCTCGCGTGTGCGATCGCGCACGCGGTGCTCAAGCGTTTCGTTCAACTTCGCGAGCTGGGTGACGAGATCCCGCACTTGATGTTGCCGCCGGCGAGAGCGTAATGCAACCTGCACCGAGCGTATCAGCGTTAGAGTGCTGATGGGCCGCTCCAGCAAAGTCACAGTTCCGGCAGCCGCAGCCGCCAAATTCAGTAACCGAGCCCGCCGCGATTCGCCCCCCATTGTGAGAATGATAAGCGGTAATTCGGACCACAACGGCTGTGTTTTAAGGACGTCCAAGAGAAACGAACCTTGTGTTGATTCCAGTGCTTCCTCGGTAAGCAGCAGGGCGCCTGCGCTATCCGCAATTTGTCCCGAATATTCATTCAACCCATGGCAAATCTGTGTTTCAAAACCTTCGGCGTCAAGCAAAGCCGCCATGGCTTCGGCATCCTGCCCGACAGGCGCAATGATAATCACGCACTCGTGTTTGGGCCTTGGGGACATGCGTGCGTCCTTGTCGCGAGTGGCATGATTCGTCAACGGACCGTCCACTGGCGCATGGGAATTGAAATTACTCCGCGATCGCATCGTTGCCTTTTAGCGACCTTTCATCATTTGTTTTTCACTACCACGGAAAATAGGCACGCCGGTCAGCACCCCTTGAAATTGTTTTAACGGCTCGCCGATAACGATGCCTTTGCCCGAGATCAATTTGAATTCGCGGATGGCTTTCTCGTGGTGTCCACTCCGCTTTTTGACCAATGCAATAGCTTGTTTTACTTCTCCGTAAGCCTCGAAATATCGGAGGCTTGCCACGGTGTCCGAAAGATAACTAAGGTCCACAGGCGCTTCGGCGGCGGCAGCCAATCCATGCTGGGCTAAAATGAGGATCGTGACTACACCCTGTTGGTTGAGAGAGGTGCAGAGTTCGTGCAGCTGGTTGTTCAGATACTTTTCCCCCGGCATGGCGTTGAGATAACCGTTGAGACTGTCAATCGCGACGAGTTTGCAACCCGCCTCCACATCACGCAAAATGCGAACGGCGAATTCGCCGGGAGAAAGTTCGGCAGGGTCAATCTGCTGTACTGTAATCATGCCGTTTTCGATGGCTTTTTCCAACTTGAATCCCAGCGCTTTGGCTCGGCTCAGCATGACGCTGCGCGTTTCCTCAAATGCGAACATTATAGAGCGTTCACCTCGATCGGCCATTTGGAGAGCGTATTGCAAAGCAAGGCTAGATTTGCCAGTGCCCGCCTGGCCGAGTATGAGCGTGGTTGTTCCTCGATCCAGTCCGCCGCCGAATAAGGCATCCAACTCCTTGATGCCGCTGGAAACGGGATCGTGCCGGAATAGGGTATGATGTTCGGCGGCGATCATGCGCGGAAAGACGCGCAATCCACCGGTGGCGATGATGTAGTCATGATAGCCTTCCCGGAATTTCACGGCCCTCAATTTCGAAACGCGCATTCGGCGGCGCGATGTGCCGTAGTCGGGCGAGAGTTGTTCCATCTCAATCACGCCGTGCGTAAGGCTGAGCACATGCGGGTCGACCACCCCGCTCTGGTCCATCTTATCATCAAGCAAAAGAACAGTGCTCTTGAATGTTGTGAACTGCTGTTTGAGCGCCAGAAGTTGGCGCCGGTAGCGTAAAGCGGTCTCGGCCATTAATCGAAATTCAGAAAGCGAATCGAAGGCGACCCGTGCTGGCTGCGTCTTGCGCACTTCATCGAGCAATAGCTGGCTGACTTTCGTCAACTCGACTTCAGATGGATGAAACACCGTCGTCTGCGCTTCGGGCCGCAGCAGATTTTCAACGGCGGACAAATCGAGTACCGGGATTTTATCGAGCGACCAGCCATGTGATCGCGCCACTTTGAACAACTCCTGTTTGGTCTCCGAAAGCGTGATGTAAAAGACCTTCTCGCCTTGCCGTAGTCCCTCGAGAAGAAACTGAAGTGCCAGTGTCGTCTTGCCAGAGCCCGGGTCCCCTTGAACTAAATAAAAGCCGGCGCGCGGCAACCCGCCCGCGAGGATAGCGTCGAGTCCCTCGACTCCGCTGGAGCAGCGTTCGTCGGCGAGGATCTCGCCTTTAAACCCTTTCCGGCGCTGGATCTCGTGTTCCAATTTCTTATTTGCGGCGTCTAATTTGGCTCTGCGTTCTTTGACGGATACCTTTAGACGTGATTGG
>Ga0137403_10002949_pt1 | contig 20553 bp, 15 predicted proteins | sample CZOMad2_1_16fung_FD_122057 | JGI IMG/M metagenome (GOLD analysis project Ga0137403, IMG submission 122057) | Vadose zone soil fungal communities from Angelo Coast Range Reserve, California, USA - CZOMad2_1_16fungal (Hybrid Assembly) | ecosystem: Environmental > Terrestrial > Soil > Vadose zone...
GCCCGTTTGCCTGGTTTTCGCCGAGGACACGTGCCCGCCTCCATCATTCGCCAGCGTTTCGCCGAGGACCTGAAGAGCGATGTCGTGGAAGCCCTGGTCCCTCGCTACTTTCGCAAAGAAACGGAAAAGCAGGGTCTGATCCCGGTCTCGCAGCCACGGGTCACCGACTTGCACCTGCATGAAGGTGAACCGCTGCGGTTCAAAGCCAGTTTCGAGATCATGCCAGAGATCAAGGTCGAAGGCTACAGAGAGCTTCGCGCGGACAAGCCTTCCATTTCCGTTACCGATGAAGAAGTGGGGCAAGCGCTTTCCGACCTGCGCGAGCAGCACGCAACGTTTTCGGCGGTCGAAGGCCGGCCACTGGCGGAAGGCGATTTTGCCCAGGTCTCTCTCGACGGCCAGCCTAAAGCCGGCGAGGGCAAGCCGGTGCACATGGACGATATTCTCGTGGAGATCGGCGGCAAAAGCACGATGGTGGAATTCACGGAAAATCTGCGTGGCGTATCTGCCGGCGACGAACGCACGTTCGACGTCCATTATCCCGATGACTACTCCGATAAACGGCTTGCCGGACAAACTTTTACCTACACCGTTAAGATTCAGTCCATCAAGCAGAAAAGCTTGCCGGAGTTGAACGATCAGTTCGCGAAGGAAGTGGGAGATTTCGCAAATGTAGATGACGTACGCAAACGAATTCGCGAGCAAATGGAAGCTGAGCGTACTCACGCTGCCGAACGCGAGGCCAAAGACAAACTGGTTTCTGAACTGGTGAAACGCAACGATCTAGAGGTTCCGGAAGCCCTGGTCGAACGGCAAATTGATGTTCGTCTGGAGCGCGGGCTGCGCGCGCTGGCTGCGCAGGGCATGAAAGCCGAAGACATGAAAAAGATGGATTTGAATCGCTTGCGAGCAGGCCAGCGCGACCAGGCTCTGCACGAAGTCAAGGCTTCGCTGCTGCTGGATAAGATCGCCGAGGAGGAAAAAATTGAGGTCAGCGATGCGGAAATTGACCGCGAGATTGAGGCACTTGCAACGCAGTCAAAACAAACGGCGGAAGCGATCCGCGCGCGTTTGACACGTGATGGAGCGCTGGATAGAATCCGAAATAGAATCCGCAACGAGAAGACCCTCGATTTTCTGTACCATCAGTCCGCATGATGCGGACGCTTTCGAATCCTCCCTCGAAAAGCTGACGGACATTCGGGGCAGGAGTGTGGGGTGAACGTGAACGATCCAAAAATGATGCTGGTGCCCATGGTCATCGAGCAGACCGGCCGGGGTGAGCGGGCCTACGACATTTACTCGCGGCTGCTGCGGGACAACATCATTTTTATTGGCACGCCGATCGATGACAACATTGCCAACCTGGTCATCGCCCAGATGCTGTTTCTGGCGCAGGAAGACCCGGAAAAGGACATCCAGCTCTATGTAAATTCTCCCGGTGGCTCGATTACCGCCGGTATGGCAATTTACGACACCATGCAGTATGTGAAGAACGATGTGACTACAATTTGCATCGGACAGGCGGCGAGTATGGCGGCACTGCTACTCGCCGCAGGGGAGCCCAAGAAGCGTTTAGCGCTACCAAATTCGAGGATTCTAATACATCAGCCTTCGATGGGAGGCTTATCCGGCCAGGCGACAGATATTGATATCCACGCCCGAGAGATTCTTCGTATGCGAGAGATTACGAACCAGTTACTCGCCAAGCACAGCGGGCAGAAATTGGACAAAGTGGAAAAAGACGTGGAGCGCGACTTCATTATGAACGCGCAGCAGGCCAAAGAATACGGAATCATAGACGATATCATCTATAAGACGAGATAAGGGTATGATCGGCTTTCGCCGGTCGCTAAGACAGGAGTCAAAAAGGGGTGAAAAACCGAAGCGGTACCGAAGAGATGCTGCGCTGTTCGTTCTGCCACAAGTCGCAGGACGCAGTCGCGAAGTTGATTTCATCCCCCAGCGACTATCCCCGGGCTTACATCTGCGATGAGTGCGTGGCCGTCTGCAACTCCATCCTGGAAGACGACAAGGCTGCTACTCCTCCCAGCACCGCTCCCAACCAGCTTCCCAAACCCCATGAAGTCAAGACGTTTCTTGACGAGTACGTAATCGGCCAAGAGCAGACCAAAAAGAAGCTCGCCGTCGCGGTTTATAACCACTACAAGCGAATCTACATGAACCGGCAGCGCACCGGCGATGGCATTGAACTCACCAAGTCGAACATTATGCTGATCGGGCCGACTGGCACCGGCAAGACGCTTCTGGCTCAGACCTTGGCTCGCATGCTGGACGTGCCGTTTGCCATCGTGGACGCCACTACCCTGACGGAAGCGGGTTACGTCGGCGAGGATGTGGAGAACATCATCCTGAAGCTGTTGCAATCTGCCGATGGCGATGTGGGCCGGACACAGACCGGGATTATTTACATCGACGAAGTCGACAAGATCGGCCGCAAGGATGAAAACCCTTCGATAACCCGAGATGTATCCGGTGAAGGCGTACAGCAGGCTCTGCTGAAAATTCTGGAGGGGACGATCGCGAATGTTCCTCCCCAAGGCGGGCGCAAGCATCCGCACCAGGAATTCACGCCGGTTGATACCACCAATATTCTTTTCATCTGCGGCGGTGCCTTCGTAGGGTTGGAAAAGATCATTGGCCGGCGCGTGGGGAAGAAATCGCTGGGTTTCAAGGCGGGCGATAATGGCGAACAGGAAGAGGCGCCCGCAGCCAACCGCAAGCGCAATTTCGAGCTCCTGAGTGACGTACAACCGGAAGACCTCATCAAATTCGGGTTGATTCCCGAGTTCGTGGGCCGTCTGCCTGTAGTAGGTGTGCTGGAAGACTTGGATGAGGCGGCTCTCATCGAAATCCTGACCCGGCCAAAGAATGCGATCGTTAAGCAATACCAGCGGCTATTCGAATTTGAGAACGTGCGCCTGAAGTTCAGCGAAGATGCTCTGCGGGCGATTTCTCGCCAAGCCATGGCCCGAAAAGTTGGCGCACGTGGCTTGCGCATGATTCTGGAAGAGCTCATGCTGGATTTGATGTACCATTTGCCAAGCCAGAAGAAAGTCAAGGAATTCGAGGTTACCCGCGAAATGGTGGAGAAACGCGCGGTCTCACTGGCTATGATGGAGAAGGCGGGATAGACAGCTTTTAGCCCTTAGCCGCTAGCTCTTGGTTTTTCGCGCGCCACGGCCGACGACTTGCTAAACTTAGATAGCAAGCGCAGGCGTTAAGAGCTAAAAGCTGTTAGTTGAGAGCTGACGTTCGGAGAAGAAGTGACCACTGCAAAGGAAAAATTCGAAACCAAGAAGCTGCCCATGATGCCCATCCGGGACGTGGTCATCTTCCCCTACATGATGACCCCGTTCGTGGTAGGACGGGAATCCAGCGTGCGCGCCCTCGAAGAAGCGCTGACCTCGGATAAGAAGATCTTTCTGGCCACGCAGCACGATGCCAGCGTCGATGAGCCCAAGCCGAACGAAATTTACCAGGTGGGCACGATCGTCAACATCGTGCAGAGCCTGAAGCTGCCCGACGGCAATATCAAGGTTTTAGTCGAGGGCATTGAGCGCGGCAAGGTTCTGCAAATTAGTGAGAGCGACGGTTACATGCAGGTTTCGGTGCGTGTCGCTCGTTACGCGACAGAGACAAACGCACAGATCGAAACCGGCATGCAGCGGGTTACCGGCCTCTTTGAGCAGTACGTGAAGCTCTGCCAGTCGCTGAATTACGAAACCATGATTGCGGCTGTGCGCATGGAAGATCCGGCGAAGCTCACGGACACCATCGCGGCCAATCTCCAGCTCTCAATCGAGGAAAAGCAGGAACTGCTGGAAATCTTCGATCCTGCCGAGCGCCTGAGCCGCATTGGTGATGTTCTCGATGTCGAGATTGAAAAACTGAACATGGATCGCACCATCCAGTCGCGGGTCAAGCGGCAAATGGAGCGGGCCCAAAAAGAGTATTACCTCAACGAAAAGATCAAGGCCATTCAGAAGGAACTCGGACGCGGCGAAAAGAGCGAATTCGATGAGCTGAAGAAAAAGATAGAAGCTGCGGGCATGTCCAAAGACGTGCGTGATAAGGCCATGCAGGAGCTGAAGAAGCTCGAAGCCATGCCGCCGATGTCGGCTGAGTCGACTGTCTCCCGCAATTATCTCGATTGGCTGCTGGCCGTGCCCTGGAAAAAGCGGTCGAAGGAAATTCGCAACATCTCTCGCGCTGAGAAGGTTCTCAATGAAGATCATTATGGGCTGGAGAAGATAAAGGACCGCATTTTGGAATTCCTGGCGGTGCGCCAGCTCGTAAAAAACCCCAAAGGCTCAATCCTCTGCTTTGTCGGGCCTCCCGGAGTCGGCAAAACATCTCTCGGAATGTCCATTGCGAAGGCCACCGGCCGAAAATTTGTCCGCATGTCGCTCGGCGGCGTGCGAGACGAAGCCGAGATTCGCGGCCATCGCCGGACGTACATTGGCGCCCTCCCCGGCCAAATCATTCAGATGATGAAGAAAGCGGGGACTAAGAACCCGGTCTTCATGCTGGATGAAGTGGACAAAATGTCGATGGACTTTCGCGGCGACCCGTCTGCCGCACTTCTCGAAGTTCTCGATCCCGAACAGAATTACATGTTCGTGGATCACTACCTCGATGTCGAATACGACCTCTCGCAAGTCTTCTTCATCGCCACCGCAAACGTGATGCACACCATTCCTCCCGCACTCACGGACCGCATGGAGGTATTGCGCCTGCATGGTTATACCGAGCAGGAAAAGGTCGAAATTGCCAAGCAATTCTTGGTCAAGAAACAGATGCTGCAAGCCGGGCTTACCGAGAAGAACGTGAAGTTCACGGACGATGCGATCACGTCCTTGATCCGCTCGTACACGCGCGAAGCCGGCGTGCGCAATCTGGAACGGGAGATCGGAAACGTCTGCCGCAAAATCGCCCGCAAGGTAGTGAAGGAAGGCGAAAGCTATAACGTCGCAATAGGCGCCGAAAACGTCAACGACTTCCTTGGTGTAATCAAATTCCGCGATACGCTGGCGCACGAAAAAAGTGAAATCGGCCTGGTCACTGGACTCGCCTGGACTGAGGTTGGCGGCTCCATCCTCAGCACGGAAGCCACGGTGGTTGACGGCAAAGGCAAGCTTACGCTTACTGGCAAGCTGGGCGATGTGATGCAGGAATCAGCACAAGCGGCCATGTCTTACGTGCGTTCGCGCGCTCACCGCCTCGGCCTCACGCGCGATTTCTACCGCAACCTTGACATTCACGTCCACGTGCCTGAAGGCGCGATTCCGAAAGACGGACCCTCTGCCGGCATTACCATTGCGACAGCCATTGCCAGCGCACTCAGCAAAATCCCGGTTCGCCGCGATTTAGCCATGACTGGCGAAATTACGCTCCGCGGCAAGGTGCTTGCGATCGGCGGATTGAAGGAAAAACTGCTCGCCGCGCATCGCGCCGGGCTCTTTGAAGCGATCCTACCCAAGGACAATGAAAAAGATGTTGCTGAAGTTCCCGAGAACCTGCGCAATGCCATGAAGCTGCACTTCGTTGAAACTATGGACCACGTGCTGGCGCTGGCTCTGGAGCAGCCGTTGCCGGAGATTCCGGAAGCTACGGCGCAGCCAATCGCAGCGATTGCACCGCCTCAGCCGGGTGAAAGTCCCGCCACGCACCAGTAATGCGGTTTAGTCCTCATCGTTAGCGCTCTCATCCAAGGCGGGCGCGGGCCTTTTCGTATGGTCCAAAGTCCAACGGCAGCCTAAAATGATTTTTGGACACTCACGATGGACGCGAATTCCCAGTCCGAGCCGAGAAGCCATTTTCGCGGTGCTGCCGGCCTGCTGGTTGCAGTGGGAGTAGTTGCAGTTCTATTGATCGCGCTACCTGCTTACCGATGGTTCTTTCTGATCAGTGTGGGTATCGGGATCGTCGTCGCGGCCATCTTATATCTCTGGCATAAGTTCAAGCCGGTGAAGGAAGCGGACGTGGACCACAAGCACCCGCTCGGCTTGGGATGATTGTCTGCAACTGTTGGCTAGATCCACTCGGATTACGTGTTTCTTACTGTGAGAGTCTTGGCCCAATTCGTAACCGCAGCTACCGACCCAAATCAATTCCCGCCTCCGAGCCTGCCAGAAGTGGCGTTCCTGGGAAGATCGAATGTCGGCAAATCAAGTGTGATCAATTCCCTGCTCGGCAGCAAGATCGCTCGTACCAGTTCCACGCCTGGGCGCACCCGGTCCATTAATTTCTTTGAAGTCCGATGGCCCGGAAAGCCTCGCCCAGAAGTCGTTTTCACTGATCTACCTGGTTACGGCTACGCGCGTGTTCCTCAACAAGTGTCGCAGCAATGGCCGGGTTTCATTGAGCCCTATTTGCGAGAGCGCCCCTCCCTTGTACTTTCTCTTGCGCTGATTGACATCAACGTTCCGCCGCAAGCGAGCGACCGCCAGTTGCTGGAATTCCTGAACGCGAGCGGACGCCCTTTTCTGGTTGTTGCCACCAAGAGCGACCGGCTGTCCGGCAATCAGTTGCGGAATTCAATCCAGAGCATGATTCAGGAATATGCAGGCACAAGCGTGATCCCATTCTCGGCGAGAACTGGGGCGGGCCGGGACGACCTTTGGCAGGCGATCCGCTCCGCGGTGGAAGGCTATCGCGAGCTACACCAGGCTTAGACACATCTCTAAAGGTGTACACTTTCATTTAAGCTCCCAGTCGGGGAGGTGCCCAGTGAAACGCCTCCTTTCGCTCGCCCTGACAGTTTCCTTGCTCGCGTTTTGTGGCGGCTGCGGCAATGTATTCTTTCGTGGCGCCATCCAGACCGGATCCACCATCACCGGCTCGGTAAGCATCGTGCAAATCAGTAGCGTGGCAGGCGGAACAGGCACAGTGCAGGTTACGTTTGTGACGTTCCTGCAAAACGGCACCTCGTCCACGATCGGCTTTTGCGGCGATCAAACCAGCCTCTTCCCTCTGGACCAAACCGTGCGCGCCAATTTCAATCCAGGATCATCCTGCGCGACGATCATCACAGTTGTAATCATTATCTGAGATCATCACCGCGGCACGCGGCACCTGCTTCGATCCGTTATTATGAATTGCTTATGGCCACATACTTTATTACGGGCATTGCGGGCTTTATTGGATCGGCGCTGGCGCGCGCTGTTCTGGCGCAGGGAGACCAGGTACGCGGAATTGACAATCTTTCTACTGGAAAGGCGGAGAACATCGCAGAAATTCTGAACCGGATAGATTTTCGTGAAGCGGACTTGCTCGACATGAAGGCGGTACAGTCGGCCTGCACCGGAACGGATTACGTTCTACACCAGGCCGCGATTCCATCGGTGCCAAAATCCGTGCTTGATCCTCTCAGCAGCAATCGCGCGAATGTGGATGCCACGGTGAACCTGCTGGTCGCCGCTCGCGATGCTAAGGTCAAGCGCATTGTGTATGCCGCATCGTCTTCCGTATACGGCGACACGCCCACACTCCCCAAGCACGAGGACGTGCCCCCGAATCCAATTTCGCCATACGCGGTCGCAAAGCTGGCCAGCGAGTATTACATGATTTCGTTTTACCGCTGCTACGGGCTGGAGACAGTCTGCTTGCGCTACTTCAATATTTTTGGACCTCGGCAGGATCCCAGTTCGCCCTATTCGGGTGTGTTGGCAAAATTCATTACTCAGATGCTTAAGGGAGAGCAACCGACAATTTTTGGCGATGGCACTCAGAGCCGTGATTTCACATACGTTGACAACGCCGTCGAGGCGAACCTGCTCGCGTGCAGGGCACCGGCAAGCCAGGTTGCAGGTGGCGTGTTCAACATTGCCACTGGACATCGCGCTGATCTGAACCAAACCTTTCGCCTGCTCAAGACGTTGATTGGATACCCCGGGAATGTCGAATACGCGCCCGAGCGGGCCGGAGATGTAAGGCACTCTCTAGCGGACATTTCCCGCGCCGAGAAGTACCTAGGCTACAAGCCCAAAATCGAATTCGAAGACGGCCTGAGCCGGACCATCGAATGGTATCGCAGTCAGGAAAAGGCAGCCGGAGCATAGAAGTTCTGCCCTAGAAATGGTCTGAAATTTGAGGTCTGAGGTCAGGAGCCAGATGTCCAATTACTTTGGTTATCTGTGGCCGCTCTGCACAGCAGACTAAAGTTGCGGACATGACGCTTTCATCCGTGGTGATTTCCCGCGATTGGCCAGAAGTCAGCGTGCTCGAGTGCATTCTGGGTGGCTTGCATATCGGAGTCGATGTCATATGCGAGCCCGATCGCGCTCGGGCGAGGCTCGCGAAATCGAAGATCGATGCCTTGATCGTCGATTGCGACCTGAATGGCGCCTCCCGGTTTCTGCGTGACGTGCTCAGTGGCACGATCCGCAATTCTGCACCTCTGATTATTGTCAGCGGTTCGCAGGGACGAAACACTCTCGAAGCTAAGGGAGCGTCGTTCGTCTTTCAAAAACCAATTTCGGTCGAGCAGGCAGTCCATACGCTATCGGCAGCGCGCAACCTCATTATCGAGGGCAGGCTGCGCTACCATCGCGAGGGTCTGAATGCGCCTGTGTCCTTGGACTGGAATTCAAAAAGCCGCGTAGCAGCTTACCTGCGCAATGTGAGCCAGGGAGGAATCGGCATTCGCCTGCGGCGCCCTATTCCATTGAGTGGACCCGTTCAGGCACACTTCGTACTACCGGGAACGAAACGCCGCATGAAAGTTCAAGGTGAAGTCGCGTGGACCGGCCCGGACGGAAACGCTGGAATCAGGTTTGTTGAAATCAAGCCCCAGGCAAAACGACATCTTCAACTCTGGCTGGAACGGCAGTACTTCACACATTAGAACCGTCGTTGGTCGCTGGTTCGGTCGCCAGGGGCTCATAGCCGGCCAACGACTAAGGACCAACACCGGTTTACCGAAATCGCGGCCGGTCCTCCTCTAGGTGCATTTCATCTGAATCGCGGGAAGCGAGGCGAGCCAGACTTGCTCCCGGTGTAGCGCCGACCCAAAAGTGAAACAAGAACCCGTACAGGCACGCAAGAACGCTAGTGAGCACCGCCACCATGGCCAATGCAGTTGGCCAGGTCGGAAGAATGTGTGTTATCGAGATGCCCACCACGGAGAAGAGCAGCACTGCCGCGAGCAGCATCAAACCATCCACAAGCCGTGAAAATACGCGGGCCTGAATTCGGATGCGAGCGCCGCATATCCGCACCGTGGCGTCTCTACAATCTTTCGGATTCAGCGCGGTGCTTGCTCTTGCTGCAAGCCGTATCGGCGCGCGCGCCCCAGCCGAGAATTGCAGCTGACTGTCCGTGGCCGGTTGACCCTGGGCAAAAATCGTGTCCCATGCTGCGTTCTGCGCAGAGCTCAATAGATGAGTGAAAAGCCATTCTTTCAGCAGGCGGCGAGGGCGCTGCTGAAGTCCAGTAAATTCGAGCCCTGCCTGTCCGCTGGAATCTGCCCAGGCAACGCGTCCCGTCGTTTCCACGCGAACTCGCGGGCTCACCAACTCGAATCGAAGCTGCACTTGCTGATTGACCTGCAAAGGAGCAACGGCCTGAACAGCAACTCCGCTTTCGGCGAGGTCGCGAATAATGCCGCCATTACCCTGACCGATATTGACGTACGCCAAGCTGTTGACTTGATGGCGATGATGCTGCCGTTTGCGGCGCAGCGCAACTGCAGCCGCTGCTGAGTGGGAGGAGGCAATGAGATCAGGCCCGTACTCCATGATTAAATCTTAGCCTCGCAAAGTTAGACCTCTCATTAACGTTGCTGGTTCTCATCCATTGCAATGTAGACGCGGGTGTCCTCGTTCCTGCAAAGGCTCGCGACGGAATGCGACGGCCATGGTCGCGCATGCCTATATGGGTTGAAGTTTACGCAGGACGCTGCTCGGAAGGGGATTGTGACTGATCACGATCCCAAGTGATAAGGCGATTCAGATCGTACTGGTAGGGTCCGTAGCCGCGGAACGCCTTTTCATCAAACAGGCGTTTGATGCCGCAACCAAGGCATACCTGATAGCAATGGCCTTGGGCGCGCACCGGCCAACTCATCTTGCTGTGCCAGCAGCCACGAAACAGCACCACACCAGCGCCAGCTAAGCTTGTGGCCACTATGCCAAGCGGCCACTTCCAACCCAACTTCTTCTTTGCGTCACTCACCTATCCACAACCTGTAAGGGCCTGAAAATTAAGAATATGACCAAATCCCAGCGGAACGCAATGGCACGAATGGGACGTCTTACGAAAGGCATATTTGATCTCCCACCTTCGTGCCATGCCGAAGTATTGCGATTTAGGGCAAACAACTGTAACTTACACAGGGCAGATATGAGCGTATCGCCTCCGAGTGCATGTGGAGTACGCAACTCGTGAATTGACAAGAAGTTCCCCCGTGACAATTGAGAACTGGCGAAGCATAATCCACAGAGATTTCCACCGTTCGCATGAGCGCGAGTCCGCAAAACGCCGCTGTCGGGAGTAACCCTGAACCAGCGGACCCGGGCATTTCAGCCCAGCGCGAAACTTCAACTTCCCGTGTTACATACGCACCTGGACATGAGGCGCTGCAGGCGCTTCTCGCGTTTTCTTCTCTTCATGAACAAATCAGGCAGCGCAAAGCGCGTGAGAACCGGCACGACAGACAGGCCAGCGAGGACGTTTGGGAGTTGGAGCAGTTTGTTCTCGATGAAGTCTTGCAACTCGTCGCTGAACGCGCCCTGACGATCACCGGAGCGGACGGAGTTGCCATTGCGCTCGCCCAGGATAACGCAATCATCTGCCGCGCCTCTGCCGGCACAATCGCCCCAGATGCTGGGATGCGTTTGGATCCGAACTCTGGATTTTCGGGGGCTTCCTTCCGCACCGCGCGGATCGTCCGCTGCGATGACGCTGAGACCGATCCCAGAGTGAATGTGCAGGCCTGCCGACGCCTTGGGACACGCTCCATGGTGGCCGTGCCGCTTGCCGGGCAGCAAAACGTGATCGGCCTGCTGGAAGCCTTCTCACGTGAACCCTATGGATTCAACGACAGCGACGTCCGCAGCCTGAATCTTCTTGCAGAACTAATCCTGGCCGCCATGAAACCGGAAGAAGAAGACCGGATGGCGGAAATTTCCCAGCGAGTGGTCGACGCGAATCCGGAGCCGATAGCCGAAGACGTAACTGTTGCCTTGCCGTCGAAACCGCTTGCACCTGAAGTGGCGGTTGCCCCGCATTTTCAGCCTGATACACCTCCGACGACTTCGCCGCAACTCACCAAACCGGAGCACGCCAGGCCGGGACTCAGGGTTGCTATTTTGTTGATCGCGATAGCGATTGCTATCGGCGGCGGATTGTGGTGGAAGATCGGTAGATCTTCTGGGGCGCAAAGGTCCGAACAAGTTACGCCGGCTGTTTCCGCTAATGGATCATCTGCAGCGGGTCAGACGAATCAGGCGACAGAAACCGATTCTTCATCTTCCTCTGAACCGTCTTCGCCGGTCCGCGAAAAATTGTCTGTTCTTCCGCAAGTAACCGGGATACAGCACACGTCTTCGTCCGACAGCAGCACCGTGATCATCAGCCTGCAAGAACAAGTTCAGTATGAAGCCCATCGGCTTAGTGATCCTGAAAGAATCTATTTCGATCTGCACGATACCGCACTTGCGCCTGGACTCTTCGGCAAGGACATTCAAATCAATGACGCACACCTGACGCGGATACGTATCGCACAACCCACGCCTGGGATCACCCGAGTGGTGTTGCAAACAAAAACCACCGCGGATTTTTCAGTTCGCATGGAGTCGAATCCTTATCGGCTGGTCATCGACATTCGCGGATCTGCGAAACCTGAATCCATGGAGCGGCCCGATCTTTCCAAACTGCCGAGTTTGTCGCGCCCGCCTCAATTGAGCTCGCTTCCCGCACCAGCAATCACGAGTGAGACACCGGCTGTTGCGACTGCCCAAAAGCTTCGAATCGTGCTCGACGCCGGCCACGGCGGGTGGGACATGGGCACGATCGGACGCAAAGGCTTAATGGAAAAGGATCTGGTTCTGGACGTTGTCAGTCGTTTGGGGAAACTCATCACGGAACGGCTGGGCGCTGAGGTTCTCTATACACGCCAGAATGACAGCTATGTCGCGCTCGAAAAGCGGGCTGAGATTGCGAACATGGCGCAGGCCAACCTGTTCGTGTCCATTCATGCGAACTATAGTAGCTATTCTTCTGCGCGTGGAGTGGAGACTTATTACACGGACACATATTCGTCCGTGAAAGCAAGAACTCGCGGAGCCGGGGCCCCGGAAGAATTACAGAGCATCGACTGGACCACTGTTGACATCCGCGAGAAGGTGGAGGAATCACGGCACTTCGCGGCCATGGTACAGCGTGCGCTGTACGGCATGCTTGCGGCGAAAACACCAGGCATTCGGGATCGCGGCGTGAAGAAGGCATCCTATGTCGTGCTTACTGGCACATCCATGCCGGCAATCCTGACGGAAATTTCATTCGTCAGCAGTCCCACTGATGAAGACAACTTGCAAAGCGAAGTTTACCGCCACCAGATTGCAGAGGCGCTTTTCAAGGGAATTGAACAGTACACCGCATCTCACCAGGTGCATCTGGCCAGTACCTCGGCCAAGACCGCTAATCGGTAAATATTTCCTGAAAAACATTTGGCCCGCTAAGCGGCGGCTTCAACTTCTGACCGATGGGAATGCCTGCGGCGTGCGAGCCCAAAACGAGGTTCCATCGCCGCAATGGCACACAGCACGTAGAAAAGCGCGGCATTGGCCGGAATCTGAAGGTTGAAGTCGAAGAGACTGTGAACCAAGATGCCAGTAATGCCCAGAGTTGCCGCGAGCGCCGTAGCGCCATTCACGTCGTGCATCCATTTGCTGATCTTCTTGGCCGCCCGGCGATAAACGATGACGAGAAACCAAAGCATCACGATAAATCCCAGCCCTCCCATCTCCACCAGCAATTGCAAGTAGTCATCATGCGCGGCGTTTACAAAAAGATCGGAATAGAAGCTGCGAAACTCAGGATATACATCCGGAAACACCCCCAGCCCCCATCCTACAATCGGTTTAAGTGTGAACATCTTCAACCCGTCGCGAGTGATGTCGAGCCGTGTTCCACCCGACAGCTCTGCTCGCGCTTCGGTTCGGATACTGGCCATACGCCGGGTCAATTGGCCTCCGCCTAGCCAGGCGAGCAGTCCAACGGAGATAACGAGAAACGCGCCCAACGCCAGGGCGAGCTGTTTGCTCTTGCGTTGCCGTACCAAGATGCTAACCAGGACCGCCATTTCGACGGCGAAAGCGACCATGCCGCCGCGTGATCCGGAAAGAAAGATGGTGCTGGCCATCACTGCCGCGGCGATTGCTGCCATGGTTCTGCGCGGACCGTGGGCATAGCGGCTCAGCGCAAACACCAACGGAATCGGGGCCAGCATTTCCATCAGCCCGGCATAATGATTGTGGTTCACATATGGACCGTAGATCCATCCGCCGGATCTCGGGGTTCTAAGCCAGTACAGTTTCCCGCTCGATGACATGCTCTGGACAAGCGCGAAACTCGCGACCGCGAAGCCGTAAGCAGAGAACAAAACGGTCAGAAATTTCACCTGGGAAGTTCTGCGCAGCGACTGGACGACTACGAACGCCAGAGCCCCATACGCGACATACAAGAGCGCGGATCGAAACGTTTGATAACGATACGCCGTGTGTCCGCCGAGCAACTGTAATCCTACAAGAGCCATGAACGACAACATAGGTGCGAAGAGCGGGCTGCTACTCACCATCACTTCGCCTGCTTGCGCCTGCCTGATGATCCACATTAAGAACAGTAACGCGCTCCCAGCTTCCAAGAGGAAAATCGACCACGGCTCCGTGGCGCCAAAGGCCACTGGACCAAATAGCAACAGACCGAATGCCCCATAGAAAGTGATCGGATCGAGTAGTGAACGATATCGCTGCCGCATAACGGCCGGCTCAGTACTCGGCGAAGTGAGAACTGGCGAGGTCAATGCCTAAGATCCCTCATAATTTGTCCGCACCAGCCGGATATCATCAATCCAAAGTTTCCCTCTGATCGGACTTCTAGCCGGTACGCGCTGCACGCGGAAGATCAGCAGCTTGGTTCCCGGCCCAGTAGTAAATATCCCGGAGACCTGTTTCCAGGACGTCGAATCCTTCAGTTCATCGCTGCTGAAATATGTCTGCCCGCTATAGAGGTCTTGAATTGCAAACCGCGGGCCGCCGGCGCCTTGAATATCTTCAGCTTTGAAATATGCAGAGAAATCGTATTCGGTGTCCGGCTGCACCCGAATTAATTGGTGTATGCCGGCGTCCTCAAGGCTTCGGGCATCGAAATTGATTAGCAGGGATCTATCTCCTGAGTGAGATTGCGTTGGATCAAGAGCCAGGGAAACCTCACTCGATTGTTGATAGAGCCAGTCGAATCCTCCGTTCAGAACGCTGAGCCTGAAATTTCCATTGACGACAAGGTTCTCGGGAGATGGCTGGTAAGCCGCAAGTCCGGAGAGATTCACCGCCTGTTCCCAGACGAGCTGCGCCTGATCGACTTCCTGCCGACTGACCAGATAACGCATGTAATCGAAGACGTGACGCTGCTCGACTGGCTGATGAAGGGCTGCGAGTTGTGTCCATACTTTTGCTGCGCTCTCGGTTTCTTTTCGCGAAATCAGAAAATCGAGAAAGCTCGTGTAAACGGCCGCGATCGGCGGAACCACATCACGCAATAAACCATCTATATCAGGCTTGATGCGCCAGCAAAGTTGTAAGGCAGCAGGCGGCAAATAGGGATCATGCTCCAGCACGGTGCGGAATTCGCGTAGAGCTTCCTCGGTGTCCCCTAGCACGGAGTAGAGACTCGCCGCGTCCCAAGCGATTGTGGTGCTCGTTGGTCCTACCCGGACCGCGTGCTCCAAAGCATCCTCCTCGGGCTGTGCGGAGCCTTGTACTTGATATGCGTTTGCCAGGTCAATCCAATAGCGTGCCTGATGCGGATTCAGAGAAACCGCAGAAAGGTATGACCGAACCGAATCGTCGGTGGAATTTTCCTGAAAGAAGAAGTACCTGCCAAGGCGATCGCGATACTCTGCATTCCAAGGCTGAAGCTGGACTGCTCGCTGCAAGCTCGTTAGATCAGTTTTTTCTGAGAGCCGGGCGGCCGAATAGTCTGTCAGGGCAAATCCAAGATATGTCAGAACGGTAATTGAAGAGGCACCCAGCAGGAGGAGTCGTCTGCCCGGACTAAGTGCCATTCTCATGCAAAATATGAGGACGGTTGAGAACTTCTAGGCGCTTCCGGAGCTGATTTTCGGCGCGGATTCCGCTGCGCTGCCCAACTCGTCCTCGCAGTAATACCGATGCCCGTATTTCCCCTGGTATTCGTAGTAGTAGTAATAATCCGGAGAAGTCAGATCGACGGCGTTTAACAGCACTCCTGCGACCCGGGCATTCACCTGCATCAACAGGTCACGCGAGCGCCGCAACGCCTGCTTCGTGGTTTGACCGGAGCGAATGACCAATACGACGGCATCGGCTCGCGTCGACATGACGACCGCATCGGTCACCGATAATGCCGGCGGTGTATCTACTACGATGTGATCATATTGCTCGCGCAGCTCCGCCAGAACGTCCTTCATGTTCGACGAAGCCAGCAGTTCCGCCGGGTTCGGCGGAGGGGTGCCGGCGGGCAGAATAAATAACCCCGGTAAAATGCTCGACCGAACTGTAGCCTGCTGCAATGTGGCATTTCCCGTGAGCACGTTGCTGAGCCCGGTCTTCGGACCCGTGCCGAGAGTCTTGTGAATGCTGGGACGCCGCAGATCGGCATCAATCAGCAGCACCCGGACACCTTTCTGCGCTAGAACAATGGCTGTGTTGATGCTAGTTGTGGTCTTGCCTTCCTGGGGAAGCGCGCTGGTGATGAGAATAACTTTCGGCGGCGCACCCAAGGAAGTTAGGAGCAGAGAAGTCCGCAGAGCGCGATAAGATTCAGCCATTTGCGATTGCGGGCGCGATTGGGTAATTAGTTCGACAACTTCCTTGGAGGAAGCCACCGCAAGGCGCTGCCTGACACTCGCCTCGACGCCGTTCTTTGATCCGAGTGGGATCAAGCCCAACGAGGGCAGCCCAGAAAGTGCCTGTGCCTGCTCTGGCGTGCGCACGGTGTTATCGATGCCCTCGAGCAGGAATGCAAGACCAATGCCGGTTGTAAGCCCGAGGGCAAGGGCAAAAGAAAGGTTGCGCGGGACGTTCGGTTCCGCCGGGTACATCGGCACGCGAGCTTCATCTACCGGCCGGATGTTATTGGATCTCAATCCAGCAGTAACTCCGGCTTCCTTCAATTTTTCAAGCAGGCCTTCGTACAATGTGCGGTTGGTCTCGACGTCGCGCTTCAGAAGGCTGTACTCTATGGCGCTCTCGTTCAGCTTGTTCGCTTCCTGTTTCTGCTTGTCCATCGCAGCACGCAGCATGGTCTCGCGCTGGAGAGCCGTCAGGTAGTCGCTTCGCACCCGAGAGACGATCTTTTTCATCTCCACCTGGATTTGCGCATCTACCTCTTTCATTTGATTATTCATTTGCGCGACCTTCGGGTAGGAAGGTCCGAACTGAGTGCTAAGCTGCGCGACTTGAATCTTCAAGTCGGCTTGCTGCTCACGCAACTTTTCCAGTAAAGAAGAAATCGTCGCTCCACCGGGAGCGGGAGCGTCCGCGCTGGTGGCCGCCGCAGCCGCTGTGTCCGCGTCACCCGACTGCACTAGTTGATAGACAGATTCTTTCTCCATCCGTCCTGACTCAGCGGTGGTTAGCTCTTTATTCAGTTCGTCCAGCTTGGAAGTAATGATGTTCTGCTTTTCGTCAATGCCGAGGATTTCATGTTGCTTCTGGTATTTGACCAGCTTCTCCTGCGAGGTCTCTACCTTCATCTGCAAGTCGATAAGTTGCTTCGAAAGCCAGTCCGAAGCCTGCATGGTCGATTCGAAACGCGTTTTGAAGTTCTGCTCGATATAGGTGTGAATCAGCGAATTTACGACATGCGCGGCCAAATCCTTATCGGCGCTGCGGTAATGGATATCGATGACGCGCGTATTCGGCCTGAGCGAAACTTGCAGGCTCCCCTTGAACGCCGCCAGCAATTCCGAGGTGCTGGCAGAGTCAGGCTGGAGCGCGTCAGTGGTCAACTCCAGAGAAGAAGGCTGAGTGTCTCCGCTGCCGCCAAATTCTGGCCGCTTATCCAGATTGAGTTGCTTGATGACCTGAAGCGCCAGCAGGTCGCTTCTCAGAATGCTGACCTCGGTATCCAAGTCAGAGGGATCGTAGTCGATGGCGCCGTTTGCGCTGTCCTTCAGATTGAGCAGAGCTGGATCCGTTTTATTAATGGCGATGCTGCCTGCGGCCTCGTAAATTCGCGTTGTTCTCATGGTCGCCGTCGCGACCACGCCAAAAATTATGAGTACGCTGCTGATGACTACCCACTTACGTTTGATGAGCACGCGCAAATATTCGCGCAGCATCGAATCCTGCGCCTGAAGTTGCGGGTAGTAGGTTGGCGCCGCTGGGCGGCTTACTTCGATCGGCAATATGGGCGGAGCTTCGCGCAGACCTTGGCCGTTTGCCGGGATCATTTGTGAAGCGTCCATCCATGCACCTTAAACGCCCCAACGCCGGTCGCCGACCAGCTTCACGGGCGGCCTCGCACAGAGAAATTAGTGCAGAGATTTCCCTGCTCAATAGCCGCGCATATCTTAGCAGCAGCCAAACAGCGCTGATCGTAATCAGGCTGGTTCCAATGATGAGTGTGGCGGTTGAACTGTGCAAAGCGGGACGTGCATCTCCGCTATAATCCGGCTCAATCCAACGAGGATCAATGATGAACTGGTCGGAGCAGGTCGTGCTCGTCACCGGAGGTACGGGTTCATTCGGCAGGAAATTTGTGGAGGTGATGCTGCGCGAATGTCACCCGGAAAAGCTCATCGTTTTTAGCCGGGACGAACTCAAACAGCACGATATGCGAACGACAGGATTCGACGACCCAACGCTGCGCTATTTCATCGGTGATGTGCGCGATGCGCAGCGTTTGGAGCGCGCGCTTTCCGGGGTCAGCGTGGTTGTTCATGCGGCAGCTCTCAAGCAGGTGCCAGCCTGCGAATACAATCCGTTTGAGGCGATTCAGACCAACATCATCGGCGGGCGCAACGTGATCGACGCAGCCATCAATCGGGGCGTGCAGCGGATTCTGGCGTTGAGCACCGATAAAGCCGTGAACCCGATCAATCTTTATGGCGCAACAAAACTTTGCGCGGAAAAAATGTTCGTGCAGGCCAACGCCTACGCCGGCGAGCAGAATACACGCTTCAGTTGCGCCCGCTACGGCAATGTAGTTGGCAGCCGGGGCAGCGTAATTCCCGTATTTCTCGAACAACGCAAGCGCGGGAGAGTTACCATCACCGATCCGCGGATGACGCGCTTCTGGCTCACGCTCGATCACGGTGTCAGGTTTGTGGTCAATTGCATCGAGAACATGCACGGAGGAGAAATTTTTGTTCCCAAGATTCCCAGTATGAGCTTGCTTGAAATGGCAGAAGCTGTTGCCCCTGGATGTGACATTGACTACATCGGAATCCGCGCCGGCGAAAAGCTGCACGAGGTACTGGTTTCAGAAGACGAAGCACGCCACGCACTAGAGACTGAAGACATGTTTGTAATCCAGCCGGCGCACTCCTGGTGGCGAAGGGAGAACTGGCACGACGCCCGCCCGCTGCCGGATGGATTCCGCTATACCAGTGACTCCAACCCGCACTGGCTTACTCGAGAGGAACTTCAGGAATTGATCGGTGGCGGTTCACCCGAGTCAGAAAAAGTAATGATCCTGCAGCCACAGAGCGCAACTGCATGAGCGCAAACACGCCTGTCCGGGAAATGCTAGCCGTAGAGGGCGGAGAGCCAGTGCGCGACACGCTGCTGCCCTACGGCCGCCAGGCGATCGATGACGACGACATTCAGGCGGTTGTGGAAACGCTGCGCTCTGATTGGCTAACCACCGGACCCAAGGTGGATGAGTTCGAAGAAGCTTTCGCGGCGTGGGTAGGCGCAAAACATGCGATCAGCTTCAGTTCGGGGACCTCGGCGCTGCACGGCGCTGCCTTCGCAGCGGGCTTGGGACCCGGGGATGAAGCTATTACGTCGCCGCTGACTTTTGCGGCCACGGCAAATTGTGTGCTCTATCAGGGCGCCACGCCGGTATTCGCCGATCTCTCTCCGGATACTTTGACCCTCGATCCCGAGCAGGTGACGTTTGGAATCAACTCGCGCACCCGCGCGACTCTCACGGTAGATTATGCCGGCCACCCTGGTGATTTAGATCCTCTGATGCAATTAGCCGAACGTCACGCCTTAGTTGTGATCGAAGATGCCTGTCATGCTTTGGGCGCGGAATATCGAGGACGGCGGGTTGGAAGCATTTCCCATATGACCGTGTTCAGCTTTCATCCGGTGAAGCATTTGACCACGGGTGAAGGCGGCATGGTGACAACCGATAATGCCGAATTTGCGAAAACCCTGCGCTGCTTCCGCAATCACGGAATCAGCAGCGACGCGCGCCATCGCCAAACCGCCGGCCATTGGCATTACGAAATGGTTCTGCTGGGCTTCAATTACCGGCTCACAGATATCGCTTGTGCCCTCGGCCTTCAGCAATTAAAAAAGCTCGAAGCCAACCTGGCGCGAAGAAGGGAAATCGCGGCCAGGTACCGTGCGGCATTCTGCGAAATTCCAGCAATTCTTTGCCCGGCAGTCCGCGCCGAAGTTAATCCCGCCTGGCACCTGTATCCCATCCGCCTCGATTTGAAAAAACTAAACGCAAACCGGGGTGAAATTTTCTGGGCACTCCGCGCGGAAAACATTGGCGTGAACGTGCATTACATTCCCGTTCATCTTCATCCGTATTATCGTGATCGTTTCGGCTATAAGGGCGGAGAGTTTCCTGTGGCCGAAGATGCTTCCGAGCGGCTCATCAGCCTGCCAATGTTCCACGGGATGAGGAACAGGGATGTCGAGGATGTGATCCGGGCGGTGGCAAAGGCCGTCGAATATTTTACGAAGTAGCCCGAAGACAGGAGAATTAATTGGCTACAGCCGCGCAGGAAACAGACCAGATAAGCGAGTGGACGGGCAGCTTCGGCAGGGAATATACCGACCGGAATACTTTTACCCCTGCAGAACTCGATGCACTGTACGACCGAAATTACGGGATCACCAGAAGAGAACTGAATCGGCGGTTCCTCGAGGGTATACCCAGTTGCGCGCACATCCTCGAAGTCGGCTGCAACGTGGGGAATCAACTGCTTGTGCTGGAGGAAATGGGTTTCACGAATCTGTACGGGATAGAAATCCAAAGTTACGCGTTAGAGCTCGCGAGATCGCGAGTTCCGGATGTAAAGTTCACGCAAGCATCTGTTTTGGCGATCCCGTATCCGGACCAGAATTTCGATCTGGTATTCAC
>Ga0137403_10002950_pt1 | contig 20553 bp, 16 predicted proteins | sample CZOMad2_1_16fung_FD_122057 | JGI IMG/M metagenome (GOLD analysis project Ga0137403, IMG submission 122057) | Vadose zone soil fungal communities from Angelo Coast Range Reserve, California, USA - CZOMad2_1_16fungal (Hybrid Assembly) | ecosystem: Environmental > Terrestrial > Soil > Vadose zone...
GATGGCCCAGGCTATTACATTTCGCGCCGTTGGCGCTGACACCGGAGTTTCACCCGGTCGCTACCGCTCTCGGTACTAACCCTATGATCGTCAGCAACTCTGCTATGGCGCGCGGTTGGGAAAGCAAATCAGTCGAAGATCAGATCGGCGACGCCCAGGCTCGCAAAGACGAGCGTTCCAAACCCTTCCTGTCTCCCGCCGAACGCGAGCAACAGTCCCGCAAACAGTCGCTCCTCCTATCCCGATCACAAATCCTCAGCCGTTTGAAGGCAACCGGCAACGCGCGTTATCGCGCACAACTCGAAGCGGCACTCAAGCACGTCGAGACGCAGTTGAGTGAAAGCAACTCAACGTTGACGGAGCCGTAACCCCTCGCCGATCGGCTTTGCCTAAAAGTCGTGCACCAGAGTCACAGTCGAGCGGTACAGAACCGCGAGCGGTAGCGAGCGGGACCAAGGTGCTACTTTTCATGAACAAATTCCGTCTTTGCCGAACGCTGATTCTTTATCCCGCTCGCTACCGCTCGCGGTTCCGTACCGTCGCCATTTGTTGATCGACTTTTTGGGCAAGGCCTCGCCGATCACAAAAATCTGCGTTTCTGCTTAACTTGTCAAAGCCAGGAAGTGCGAACCTGCACCTTTGGCAAGATTAGAAGATAAACGTTATCGCCCAACAGACAAGCTCGGAAGCTAGACATTCATGGAGTTTTCTCAGGCATCTAAGTTAAAAATACCAACATGGATGTAAAAGAGCTGAACAGCCAGGATTGATATTGTTTCATCGAATCATATTATTTCATCATATAAGCTGTTCGCCTAAACATTCCTGGATTATGATTCAACATGCAGGCGGGTCATTCTAGTAGCCGTGCTGAAATAGTTAGCATCTAGGTTGAGTTACCAAACATTTATGTTTTATCTTGAAACATCTAAGCTGAAAATGTCATTCTTATTGTGAGACGTGAGGCGCATGCTTGTTTCCTTTGAGATACAGCGTGTTTGCTCGCCCGGCACCCTGACGGAGGAGAAACTCATGAACTTGAGAGTAGCACTCGGGTTTGCCAGAATCCCGGACGGGGATTTGGATAACTTTGCGATGGGCGTTATCAAAGGGATCGAGGGCAACGCTGCCTATCCGACGCCGCCGGTTCCGTTGACCGACGTGCAAGCCGCGGTAGACGATTTCGTCGCTAAAGTCGCGCGGTCTAAAACAGGCGGTATGTTGGAAACCGCAGCCAAGAACAACTCGCGCGAAACCCTGGTCGGCATGCTGCGGCAGCTGGCCCACTATGTCCAACTCAATTGTAGTAATGATTTGACCACCTTGCTCAGCTCCGGATTTCAGGCCATGAGCACCAATCGGTCGGCTTCGCCGCTGGAACAGCCGCAGCGTTTGGTCCTCAGGAACGGAACGTCGGGGCAGTTAATTGCCAAGGTTTCACCCGTAAAGAATACACGCATGTACGAAGGTCGAATCAAAGTATCGGATGGTGATTGGCTGCCGAGTGTATACACCGGCGATTCACAACGCATCACCTTCGAAGGACTGGACCCGGGAACGCTCTACATCTGTCAGGTGCGAGCGCTGGGCGGATCAACCGGCCAATCCGATTGGAGCGACCCGAGTTCACATCGGGCGATGTAGCAGAAGCGAGAGTAGTAGCGCTAATTTTGGGGGATAATATAGTTGGCTCATTACGACAATGGCTTTGCCACTCTGATGCGCGGCAAGTCTCCGACTTGCCGGCGGCGAACCTTCTTTTTCATTCGGGTCTTCGACCCGCCACGGTCAGAGACCGTTCAGATTAATGCCACGTCTCGGCAAGTCGGAGACTTGCCGCGCATCAGAGTGGCAGAGCCATTGCAGCGGTCGCATCGAAGTTCGACAGAAGCCCGCGGGGAGTCAAGTATGTCGCCACCCTAATTTGGGGAATAATATAGTTGGCTAACCACGAGCGATTATTTCTCTTTTTCCAAGATTCCACGCATAAAACTCAAAGTATAAAGCGGGGTATTCAATGGGCGGGTTCAATTCGCGCATCAACTGTCTAATGATTTCTTGATAAAACTGGTAGGTCTGCTCATTCTTCACTTGTCCCATAGAGCGTCCAGTTAGAAGAAAGATGCCTGAGAAAATATTGTCTAAGGCGATAAAGACCCACTTGTCGAGCGGTACATGTCCAAACGAAAGCAGCTTATTTTTCATCGGTTGCGGAACATCAGCCTCGCAGACCATCTTAATGAAAAGGTCAAGAAGTTTTGAGTTTGTGCGAAGGGGTTAGTTGCTTTTCCTCTCCATCGCCCTTTGCGTTGCCCTTCCAATAATCGGACAGTGAGTCACCTAACGCGGAGTGAAATCTCTCAAACTGCTCCTGTGTGTTTAGCGACAGTACGTCGCTTTCAAATCTTCCGCTTTGTGTCTGAGCGAACGCCCAATTCTTATAGATGAGACTTGGCTTGTCGATTCCACGAAAGACGCGGAACATACTGCCGGAAGATCCGATTGATTTGGCGGACTCAATAGAATTTCTCTGGCTATAATATTTCTTAGCGTCTGGGAAGGATGCGATCAAATCGCGCACTGCGTCGGGGTTCTTATAGGGAGTGAGGTCAAGGAGCATTGGTCACGCGGCTTTCCTTTTCTTCTCTGCGAGTTTCTTCCGTTGGTATTCGGCCTCTCGCTTATCTAACTCGCTTTTCAGAACGGCAACCAGTTCCTTAACGAATTGTTCAAAGCGTTGGGGCTTTGCCTCAAAAGTCTATTACCCTGAGTCCTTGTTCAGCGGACGATTGAAACTAGCCAGCGATTTAGAGGCTGGGTCAAAACTCAACGCTCAGCGCCAAAGGCGCGAAATGTAATAGCCTGGGCCATCGGCCCAGGTAGAAACAGTTGAAGATTCCCAGCGCTGAAAGCGCGAAATGTGTTGGGCGCGGGCATGATCACTACTGTTTTTATCGTCCCTTTCCTATTTCGCGCTTTCAGCGCTTCCGAAATTCGTGGGACTTAACCCCAGGGCGTTGCCCTGGGCTTTTGCATTTCGCGCCTTTGGCGCTGGGACGCCTGGTTTTGACACAGCCTCTGTATCGCTGGGATTGACCTGAGACCCAGATAGAGTCCGTGAAGCGGACGGCTGAAAGATACGGAACCGCGAGCGGTAGCGAGCGGGATAAAGGCTCAAGCTCGGAAAGTTGATTATCTTTAAGAGTGTTCACGCAGGTTGCATCCTGATCCCGCTCGCTACCGCTCGCGGTTCTGTACCGATCCTCAGCCGTCCGCTTCACGGACTAAGGACTGCTCGGTCTCCTTTTCCCAGCAGTGAACTGCTGGGCTATTGTTATTCGTTCCGCCTTGCGGACTGATAAACGTACTTTTGAGGCAAAGCCAAGCGTTGGTATGGTTAGTCAAGTGTATTATTTCCCAAATTAGCCTTTGGCTTACGGTGTTGCCGGCTTGGCCGGCGCCGCCGGCTTATTGAACTTCGCATCGTCCACCGGCGCGTTGAGTTTTATCTCGGTGTACTTGCGGGTCGAAACCAAACCCGGTTCTACTGACGAGACCTTCACCGTAAACGGAACCTTCACGCCGTCAACGTCGCGATAGTCTTCAAAGTCAATCTGGTTGGGAATCACGCCGATAGGTGTCTCGATGAACGAGAGCCGGCGCAACAGCAGTCCGGTTTCGGCGTCAAAGTACAGCCGCTCGCGATGGTTGTCGGTAGTTCTGCCGTTAATCACCAGGACATTTCGGTCGCCGATCTTATCGCGGCCGCCAAAACGCATCTGCGCGAACTGTTCCTTCAGTTTGATGTTGCGGAAGATCACAAAAGTCGATTTCAGATCATCAAGCACGGGGTTCCCGAGCTCAATCACTCCCTGCGAAGTTCTCTGCCAGCCCGCTTTGCCGTCGAATGCACGTTCCACAGTTCCTTGTTGCGCGGTGACGCTGATATAGAACTTGTCAGGCGCAGCCAGATCAACTTCGTAAGGCAGTGCCGCTCCGTTGACGCCCGTGTAAGTGCCTTTCATTACGAAAGTCTTCATCTTGTCGATGGCCGCCTGTCCGCCCACGCCCTCAATATACTTTGCCAGGATTTGGTCGGATGTCGGGGGCGGTACCGGAGTCGGTGTCGGCGCAGCCGCGGGTTGACCGGGCGCGGCCTGGGCCGGCGGTTGCTGACGCGGCGGAGGTGTCGGAAGCGGGAACGACGGAATTCCCTGTGGCGTAGAACGGCCGCGATGACAGGTGTAGCAGCTCACCGTCGGACTGCCTTTGAAGTTGTCTTTGTTAAGAGCCAGAGTCATGGTCATCATCTTGCGCGCGGTCACCTTTTCCGGTTTGTCGTCGGATTCCCAGATCCAGGTTCCCGCGTTATTCACATGACAGAAATCGCATCGGCGGCCCAGCGAAACGGCGACGAAATTCATCACGGTGCCCAACTGCGAATCAGGCAGGCCCTTGAGCACCTGGATGTTCTTGCGCGTCTGCTCAACCGTTTTCTCTTGCGGCCCGCCGGCGGCCGCCGGCGTCTGCATCGGGGCGGCAATGCCGAGGCTCGACAGCGAAACAGTAAAGCCCTGGTTGACCGGCGATTTTTGCGCGAGGGCCGAGGTGAAAAGCATTATGGCGCTGGCGCACACCAACGCGACGACGAGAAGTCTGAGAATATTGAGTTTCATTGTTTGCTCCGAATAAGTTCCGACCAACGCTTAACGGCACGCAGTTATAGACCGAAATGTTCGGTTGATGCAACAGCGGGTGAAGAGTGCACTAGAGCAAAACACCCGGCTGGGGAACCGGGTGTTTTCAAAAGCCTGTTACAACTCGCTCGCTCCTATTTCCGGCGCGCGTGGTTTTCCTTTGGCCGCATCAAGGTATCCAGCGACTGGTAGATCTGTAAATAGATTTGGGTTTCGCGTGGAATCAGCGTGCGCCAACTGCCGCCGGCGCGCCGGATGTAACCGGGCAGCTTGGCCGCGTTTGAATTATAGCCGGCGGCCAGCAGCTCTGTGGTGGTCGCTTGTTTGGCGCTCAAGGCGGCTTGAATGTCTTCGTTCGCGGACAAATCGTTCCAGGTGTCCTGCATGTACAGCAACATCGCTTCAAGCGCGTTGCCATGGTTGCGCATGCCGGCGACAAAGTCGGGGTTCAAACCCACGCCGGGATGACGCGTCCGCATGAGCGCATAGGTCCATGGAATCATCTGCACCATGCCGCCCGCTCCGGCTGAACTGACCGAATAACGATATGTGTCGAGTTCGTTCAGCGCGTACAGCGTGTAAATCTCTTCAAAGAGAGCTATCCGATTCTCGTTGCGGAAGCGATCGTGATCGACGTGCTCGACGATGCAAAGGTGTTTGGCAACGTCGATTAGATTCGGCGCGACGTTCACGCCCCGATCGTGCAGCCGCTTGGCCGCCAGATCGACCATCGCATTAACGTACGTCTGGCCCGACTTCATCAGCTCAGGCGATAACAGCGACGGATGCGCCGACGTGTAGTAAGCCATCTCGCGAAATGCGCCCTTGCGCTCGATGGGAAACTCGACTACCAAAGGCAACAACGAATGGTTCTTTTCGTCAAAAATCGTGACCGCCGTGTTGACCCCATTCGCGCGCACGATCCGGACAGAAACGGGTAAGCCGAGCGACGTCGTGGCCGAAAGCTCAGAGCCTTTAGTCAGAAAGGTTTGCTTGCCTATGCGGATCAAATGAATCTGTGAAGTCTCTGGCAACAAGGCGGCCACCGTCACGTAATCAAGCGACGGCGCCATCAACGCTGTCGGCAAGGGCCGAACTTTCATCAAGCGTTGAGCCTCGTTGATGCGCAACCGAAGCCGGTTGGGCGATAAACGATGATTAGATGAACTCGAATCTTCCGATTGCTGCCGGCTGGTCGTCGTCACTTTCTCGGTTGAGCGGGTTCCGGTTTCAGCGGGACGCGAGGGCGTCGGCTGTGAAGTAGACTGTCCCTGGTACTTTGCTTTCGTCGGTGGACTCGTCTTTGATCCGGCGACAACTCGCGGACGCGTCATCGATGCGATCGGCTTGGATGATTGCGCCTGAGAGCCGGCGGCGACCGAGAGAACAAGGGTAATGAGAATATGCATGGAAGGCTTTTTCATGATGGCAGCTTTCTGAGGGAAGGGACTTCGCGGTGTGCGAAGCTCGACCTCAGATTCGCTTAACCATCACTCGTTGTCAATCTCTTTTTTTCTGGAAGATCATGCATTGAATTCCAAATTTTTTCTGGAAGATCACGCGTTGTATTCCACTTTAATTTCTGGAAGATCACGTGCCGCATTCCACTTTTCTTTCTGGAAGATATTACGTTGTCTTCCATTTTTTTCAAAGCGCAAAAGCGAGCACCGAGGGTTTCAAATTCTCCTTGCTTTGATTCGCTGTTCTGGGTTCCGCCAGTGGGATTGCATTGCTTAGCGCGACGCGCTGCGCGCACCGGAGCTCACTCTTCGTCGTGCAACCGGCGTTCCAGTTCCTTTACCCGCTCAGTCAGCTCTTTCAATTCCTGGCGCACGCGCGGCAGGCGGCTAATATGAGCATTCAAGCGTTTATATTCATCCAGAGGCTGGATCGGAATGCCCCACCAAACCCCGGGCCGGACGATCTTCCCCGGCAAAATGCCCGCCTTCGAGCCGATTACCGCTCCACTCAGCACGCGTATGTGATCGCCAAAGCCGACCTGTCCGCCGATGACGCAATCATCTTCAATGGTAACGCTGCCGCTGATGCCGGTCTGGGCCGCGATCACGACGCGTTCACCGATGTCGCAGTTGTGTCCGACGTGGACCATGTTGTCGATCTTCGTCCCACGCCCGATACGCGTGCGACCCAGCGCCGCGCGATCTACGCAGGTGTTTGCTCCCAGTTCGACGTCGTCTTCGATTATCACTGTGTCGATCTGGGGAAACTTGTGGTAACCCATTTCACCGCGCACATAGCCAAAACCATCTGCGCCGACAACGACCCCGGCATGCAGGAGGACTCGGCTGCCTATGGTGACGCCGTCTTCGAGGAAAACATTCGGATGAATCACGCTATCGCTGCCGACCCTGACGTCGTCCCCGATTTTTGCGCCGGCGCGAATCTGCGTTCGGTCGCCAATGACGGAGTCCTCACCGACGCAGACAAACGCACCGATGAAAACGTCAGCGCCGATTTTGGCTGCTGGCGAAATGACCGCCGTGTGGTGTACTTCCGGGCTCCGTTGCTGCTGTGGATGCAAAACTTCAGCGATCAGAGCGAAAGCCAATTTTGGGTTCTTTGCCTCAATCCGGCACGGCACGTTCAGGTTTGTGTCTATCGGGGTGATAAGGCATGACGCTTTGGATTCAGACGCGGCCGCGAAGAGTTTTTCATCCTCGATATATGCAATCTCGCCTTCGCCGGCAGAGTCGAGACTGCCCACCCGATTGATCGCAAGGCTGCCGTTCCCGAACAAGCGGCCGCCGACATGCTCGCAGAGTTCAGAAACCGTTTTAGAGGGCAGGCTCATGATTTATCCAATTGTGAGGCCGATAGTACAACGCCGTCTCGCCAAATGGCGAACGCAGATTAATCCAAAACACCGAAAATGTTGAGCTTTATTGCTGCGGCTGCCTCTTGGAATGCTTTTGGTCTTGCCTTTGACAGTCCCGGCAAATTATCATGACTGGCGCTGCTGACGATTTAAGTCTTTCTTTTGAGCCGCAGTGCGAATGATTTTCTTAAGCTTTTGATCGTGGGGGCGCGTCCTAAGTCCCTTAAGCGCCACCGAGGAGAGCAATAATTGTTTAGTGATCAATTCCGCCGCGGCGAGACAGACAAGAGTAAGTTGACCGGAGTTAAAGGCTCGAAGATTGTCTCGACGCTCTCGGACGTGGCCTGGAAGGCTTTTCAATCAGTCAACCAGCGCCTGCCGGAAGGCGAGGCCATCCGTCCGAAATGGGCGCCGGGTCCGCTGCTGAAATCCTACGAACGCACCTCGCCGCCACTCGGTTTTCCCAGAGAGACAGATTCGCTTTGCCCGCGCTGCGTCAAAGAAGTGCGCGACGCCGTCATCAGTGGCGAGACTACGCTCGAGTCTCTGATGAATGAGCATCCGGGCGAAATCAAAGCCCAGATCGTCGAAGAGAACGGACAGGTGGTCATGCGCAAGACCTGCCCGAAGCACGGCGAGTTTGTCGACGTGATGGCAACGGACCCGGCGTTTCTCGAGCGCATCGAATCATTGTTCTTCGGACGTGACTTCAAAGCCGCCGAAGACAAGCATGTTCACAAGCACGGAACGTCGAATATAAAATTTGGCCGCGGCGCTGTTTTGACGGTGGACCTGACCAACCGCTGTAACATGATGTGCAATCCATGCTTCATGGATGCTAACCAGGTTGGCTACGTTCACGAGCCGACCTTTGAAGATACGAAAGCCATTCTGGATCGCGCGGTCTCGTTCAAGCCAAAGCGACAGGTCATTATTCTTTTTTCGGGCGGCGAGCCGACGCTATCGCCTTACTATCTCGAAGCCGTCGCTTACGCAAAGAAGGTTGGCTTCTATCGCATTCTGGCAGCGACCAACGGAATTCGCTTTGCTGAAGACATCGAGTTTTGTAAAGCGGCGAAAGAGGCCGGACAGCACGGTGTCTATTTACAGTTTGACGGCGTCAGCGAAGAGAAGAACGCCCATCGCGGTGTCGGCAATCTGTTCGATGTCAAGCAGCAGGCGATCGAAAATCTCGCCAGTGTCGGCATCAAAGTCACTCTGGTCACGACTATCGTCAATACCATCAACAATGACGGCATCGGCGCGATCGTTGAATTCGCGGCAAAGAACATCGATAAGGTGCAGACGATCGCTTTCCAACCGGTTTCCTTTACCGGACGCGACGAGGATGTGCCCGATGCCCTTCGCATTAAGCAGCGTTACACGCTCGCCGGCATGACTCACGATCTGAAGGATCAACTCGACGGGCGTTTGCAGCCTTTGCGTGATTGGTACCCGCTCTCGTCCTATTCGGCATTCACCAGCGTGATGGACATGTTGCAGGGCGCGGACGCGCCGTGGGGCTGGTCATCGTGCAATTGTCATCCTAACTGCGGCATCTTTACTTTGATCGTGGTCAATAAGAAGAGCGGCCACTATTCGTCGCTGTTCGACTTCTTTAACTACGAACAGTTCATGAAAGACGTCGCGGTGATCACGGACACGGCTCGCGGCAAGAAACTCTCATATGCTCAACTGGGCATGGCCATCATGCGCAACTTTGACGCGGCCCGCGCGCCTGAAGGCTTTCCGATTTCGCAGATCATCAATCTCTTCAAACCTTCGTCGACTAACTCCAGTTCGGATCGCAACGACCGGATGAAAGCCAAAGTTGCCGACGACTCCGGTGACAACTGGCGCGTGCTGTGCGTCGAGGGAATGTGGTTCCAGGATCTCTTCAATTACGACTTCCGCCGCACCGAGATGTGCGTGATTCCCTACGGCACGCAGGAAGGCGAGATTTCATTCTGCGCTTATAACACCGGCGTCGGCTGGCGGCAGATCATCGAGAACATGCACAAGACGGCAAACCTTGCTGAATGGTACGAACAGAACGAGCGCCATGCTGTTTATGCCGCCGGCCATAACGTGCCGGGCATTTCCAGGAAGCATTCGCTGAGCCTGCCAATTATTCAGGCGGTTCTTGAAGAAGACGCTGATGAAAAGCCTGTAGTCGTCACGCCATATTTAGTCGAAGAAGGCGAAACTCTCTCGGTCTGACTTTCAGGATGATCCTGATCAACTTGGTTCGCCGGTTTTGGTGGATTGTCTTCTGGGCGAACATTCTGCCGGGCCATTCTTAGGCGGGAGCACCTCATGCGCGATGTATTAGCGGCAGCCTTACTTTCTTTGCTGCCTATGACGGTACCCTTAGCTCCTCAGCCATCTAACCCTTCTTCGGAATCTCAAACAATCGGACAGCAGGCGAGACCGACCGGCGAGGAATATCTCACTTGGTCGGCGGACCAAGCCGTTGGCATCGGCAAAAGCGGACGAGTTAGCGGGCGAGTTGGCGGAGCGTTTGACCTTCGGTTGATCCATACCGAGCATTCGTACAATTACAAATTGCGGGCGACGTTGATGACTCCCGACGTGATTCGCGCGACAGCGCGACTGGAGCAACTGCGACTACACTTGACGGACGACCAAACCCGAACATTGGTCAAGGAAGCCGTGCAGGTAATTGGATTGGTAGCTTTGGTTGAAATCGATGCGCGCGAAGGCTCGGGTGTGATTCCGCTCGACTGGCGGTCGTCTTTGCAGCCTACGGGTTCGAAGAGCGATTCGCCGAATTCCCTAAGCGGAACAAGTGAACCCTCGCTGCGGAATCTGAAGGCTCTCAGCGGTGTAGCGCGTCGGGATTATGCCTATGACATCTTCTGGGTAGTTTTTCCTGTTTCGAATTCAGAAGGGAAACCAATCTGGGAGCACGCGCCCGACAGCATCGATTTGGTCGTGGGTATTTACAACAAGGAAGGCCGGGTCACGTGGCCGGTCAGTAATTCTTTGCGTCAGCGCCTCAACTCTCTAGGTGGTCGGTAGTTCTAGCCAAGAAGGAGATTCACTATGTTCAGCCGTTTGATCGTCGCATGTTTCCTCTTTTCAGTAGCTTGCATCACTACAAACGCTCAAGCCGCCGATTCAAAACAGACCGGCGCGGCGGACGATGCCCGCAATGTTGAGTTTGAGTACAAGCTATTGGCAACGAATCGTACTTCAACGATGGAGAAAGAAATCAACGAAGCGGCAAGCGCTGGTTATCACTTCGCGGAAGTTATCAGCGGAGCAACATTCTTTGGAGGTGCGGAGGCGCTGGTAGTGATGGTTCGCTTAAAGGATGGAGACCACAAACAACGCTACGAGTACAAACTGCTTGCAACGTCGAAAACATCGACGATGCAGAAAGAACTTCAGGAGGCGGGAGATGCCGGATTTGAACATCGTGGTCAGTCCGTTTTCAAAAAGACTTTTGGTAGTGAAGTCATGGTCATTCTGGAACGCGATCGGGAGGCAAAGCCAAAGCTTTGGGAGTATAGACTTTTGGCAACGAGGAAGACCTCAACGATGCAGAAAGAAATAATGGAAGCGGCAGCGGCAGGCTATCAATTCGTAGGTTTTTCAAACGGAGAAACATTCTTTGGCGGCACCGAAGTGGTTACGATAATGCGCCGGCCTCGCAAGTAGCTAAGAGCGCTACTGCCAAGATCATCATCTTGGCGCAAGGCCCTTTAAACCGTACTCGATTGACTAACAGAGGGCGAACGGCTAACTTGGCTGCGTGGACTACCAAGAGGCACCCGCTGCCTGCCGCGTGAATGCATCATCGAAGACGCGAGCAACGGGCAACTCGCGGTTCTTAGCCCGTATCCGACTAAAGATCAACGGAACAGGTCCTAACAGTCTAGGCCACGATCCAGGGGTTCTATAGCTTTCCAGAAGTACCTCAATCAAAGTTTGGCAAACGCGCCAAGCTTGTTCTCTCCTCCGCTTTTCTTCTCTCCTCGGTCCGACACAAAGGAGAAAACAATGAAATCAGTCATGCGAATTGCCGCATTGGTCGTGTTCTGTTTCGCCCTCTCGCATTCAGCGGTTCCGCAACAGAAGGCGGCTACCAATGATCCGAAGACAGGGCAAGTTCAGAGTTCGGCGCCTGCTACGGCGCCCAAACCACCGCTGGCGTTTGGTTTGACGGAAGAGACGCCGGTAAGAATCAGATTAGCTCGAACCATGTCCTCCAGGGACGCAAGAGTTGACGAGAGAGTCGATTTCGAGGTCCTCGAGGACATCAAGGTCGGGAATGTTGTGGTCGTTGAACGTGGGGCCCTGGCGATAGCCACGGTCACTGAAGCACATCCGAAACGAAGAATGGGACGCGCTGGCAAGCTACATATGAATATCGACTACGTCCGGCTGGCTAACGGAGAAAAGGTGCTACTGCGCGCGGTGAAAGGCGGCAGCGGTGGAAACCATATCGCTGCGATGACGGGCGCGATGGTTGCCACCAGCCTCGTGTTCTTTCCGGCAGCACCGTTCTTTCTTTTCCTGCACGGCAAGGACATAACCATTCCGAAGGGAACTGAAATTACGGCGTATGTTGCAGCAGACACGCCGCTGGATCCTGCGAAGTTCAACAAGCAATCAGTGGCGAGAACTCGAGACCAGCACAGCTCGGAGACTCGGTCTCCAGTTTATCTTCAGTAGCGTTTGAGTAGATCAGTGAGAGCCTCGCCGCCGGCGTGCTCCTTCAATCACCTCGAAGAAAATGCGTGGCCTAACAAGATCACGCATTTTGTTTTTGCTTACTCGTGTGCTTGTGGAGCGCCGTTTATGTTTGGGAGTACTACCCGTCGGGTCAAGGAGTTTTGAGTCCTATTTCTTTCTTGATTCGCGGTAGCTGATCGAGAATCGTTTGCACAATATTCTTCGGCAGTTCGCGCAGCTCAGCCTCAATCCGTTCGAATCGCTCGTCGCTCTTCCTTTGCCACTCTTCTATGTTGCGCATCCGCTCTTCCATCTTCCGCTGCCATTCTTTGACCGCAAGTTGCCACTCGTCGCTCTTTCGCTGCAGGGCAAGTCGTTCCTGATCGTTTCTGGCAATCTGCTCGACGAACGCGGCCTGGTTGCGAATCAGCAGCGCCATCGCTTCCTGAAGGTGATTATTGGTGGCGGAAGATCTACCTGCGGCCATGTCAGCTAGTTTACCACCACTGGCAAGCGTATCCGGCAAGTCCTGCCACCATTGTCGAACGAATAGACTTGTCCTTCTTTGCCAAAATATTTCTACGGCATTCGGCTTGCGCTGTGAAGCGTGTCTGATTCCTTAAAGGGAGAGTCTCCGCTCATGAGAAAACCGATTTCACTAATACTAGCCGCCTTTCTTTCACAGCTTACGATTCTGGCCCAGGCTCCTGGCGTGGAACCCGGCGCAATAAAACCAGTCCAGGAGGCGCAGTCGATTGCCGACACCACTACCCCAGCGAAGCTGGTGCGGCGTGAGCTAAGGATTCCCGCCGGCACGACGATCGAGATTGAAACGGCTTACACGGTCCTGTCCAGCAACGTGCGGCAATATGACTTCCTGAGCTTTCGCGTGCTGGTTCCGATTAAAGTCGATGGCCTCACGTTGATTGAGAAGGACGCCCTCGTTACCGGCCGAGTCATCGAAGCTAAACGCGGCGGAAGATGGGGCAAGTCGGGCAAGCTTTCCTGGGTCATGCTGGATGTGGTGGCAGTCGATCTCTCGCGAGTTCCCGTGCAACCACACCAGGAGTTGCCCGGAGGTTCCGATCGGATCAGCGGCATCAGCCACGGCGGCGAGGTGGCCGCCAGAGCCGCCATGATGAGCGTGTTTTTCCCGCTGGCGCCCATCGCGATAATTGGCGGGGCCTTCAAACGGGGCGAGGATGCCATCCTGCCACAAGGCAAGCGCTTTGTCGTTTATGTACAGAAGGAAACCGTCGTCAGTGTGCCGGCGAATGATGACTAGATTAGAACAGGATCTGTTTTGATACTTCGTCGATAAATACCTGCGTGGGAGGGACGAAATCGATTGGGCTCTTGATGGTCCCCTAATCATCGACGTGAGACATGCGGCAACTCTGAAAGAAAAAGGCGCGGCTCCTGGAAGCCGCGCCTTTGAGTTAACCGAGTGAACGGTCGTTAACGGATCGGCGTTGGCGGCGGGGTGCCTTCGGGAACCACCCACAGTTCAACCATCCAATCCTCTCGAGCCGGACCCATCGTAATCACGACGCGGTGCGGATCGATGCCGCGAGAGTTGACGAGGTAGTCCGTGATCCGTTGAGCACGTGCCTGCGCATCATTCGGACCCGCCCGACGCGACGGATAGACGATGACATAGCCCTGCGATCCGGGCTCGTTCTGCAACTGAATTGCGTAGTTGTCGAGCCGCGCCTTCTCGTCATTGCGCGCGATGTCATAGTAGACGTCAAACTTGCGCGGCTTGTTCATGATCGGTATCGAAACTGAACAGCTTGCCGGGCAAGGCATGTTAAAGCCGGTGATGTCGACATTGGCGCGAACCGTCTGGCCTGCGAGACCCGAGGTGTCGACAGTGATTTTCGGAGTTCCCTGACCACTGATGATGCGGCCGGCCGTGACGGTCCAGTTATACCCGGGCGTGACGTTTGGCGAACCACCGCTAATGTTCGCGGTGAATGTCACCGGCGCATTTTCGTTGGCGGCCTCAGGACATGAAACGTTCACGGTCGGGCAGACCGGGGGCGGAGGTGGTGGCGGTGGACAATCAGTAACGATGATGGAAACCGACGAAAAGGCGACGCAGTTAAGGTCGCGCCCGTCATCGACCTCGACCGAAGCCTGATAGACGCCGGGTGGCACTCCGGCCAAATCCCAGGTCATGTTCGCTCCGTCGCCCCTGCGCCTTCCGACATTAGCCGGCGTGGTCCACGTATAGCGTAGCGGAGCTCCGTCAGCAGAGCGCGCCGTGGCGATCAGCCGCACGCGGGATGATTCGTCATTGCAGGATCTGATCGTCGTCGGATCGGCCGCCAAAGAAAGGGACGGCGCCCCGGCTACCCGGTCCCGTTCCTTATGCTTCTTCTTTTTAGGCTTTGCGTCCGCGGAAGTAAACACCAACATGGCGACGACCGTAGCGAGTGCGAGGCCAAACCAAAGACTCTTTCGAGACATCATCATTTACCCTTTCCTTGGCGTGGCCGGGCAACGGGCCACACCTTATTCGGTTTTGCGAGGAGTTTAGACTCCTAACGCTCTGAAATCCAAAGATAACTATCCAGTAAAACAGCCAATGCCGGCGGGTTTCCAATGGTAACGGTGCAATTCTGATCGATAAATAGCCCCGGAGCACCTACAAAGGTGGTAAGTGTGGCTAGTGGCACAGACTTCAGTCTGTGATGTCAACCGGGTCATGAAGTCGGTACCGGGAGCGTTAGCGACCGGGTCTCCACTTACAAGAGAACCGAGATTGAGACTGAGCGACCCGGTCGCTAACGTTCCCGGCACTGACCGCATCACTCGAACCAGCGCTTGACCCGCCTGGCACTACACACGGTAAAGTCTACGCATGCCAGTCGTCTCAGTGCGCTTGCCGGCGCGACAAACAAAATACGAAATCAAGATTGCTCCAGGGTTGCTGGCAGAGTTAGGGCGCGAAGTGCGCGCGGTGCTGGGACCACCATCAAGTCGAGCTGCCTTGATCTCAAATCCGACCGTGTTCAAGCATTACGGAGTGCTTGCCCGGCGCAGTCTTAAAGCCGCCGCCTTCAAAACGACGCACTGGTTGATGGCCGAAGGCGAGGCGAACAAATCGCTGCGATCGTTGGCCACTGCGCTCGAGTTCTTAACCGAATCAGGACTTGAGAGAGGCGACGTGGTGGTCGCGTTGGGTGGCGGAGTGGTTGGAGACCTGGCGGGTTTTGCCGCGGCCACTTACCTGCGCGGGATTGCTTTCGTGCAGGCGCCGACTACCCTGCTCGCACAGATCGACGCGTCGGTCGGCGGAAAGACCGGGGTCAATCTGCCGGCCGGCAAAAATCTCGTGGGCTCTTTTCATCAACCGCATCTGGTCATCATCGATACCGACACATTGCGAACCCTGCCGCAACGCGAATTGACTGCCGGGTGGTGCGAAGCGTTGAAGCAGGGAGCGGTCGGCAGCCGTAGGTTGTTCGATCAAACTCGCCGGACGCTTGGTAGTGGCAGCGTAGACTTCAGTCTGTCTTCTGCTGATCGAGAATCACAGACTGAAGTCGGTGCTACTGAGTTGGCTGCCACTATCGCCGCCCACTGCCGGTTCAAGGCTGCGATCGTGGCCGGCGACGAGCGGGAAGAGATTCGCCGGACCGATTATCGCTCGCGGCGCATACTCAATTTTGGCCACACGACTGCCCACGCGCTGGAAAAATTAACGAATTACCGGCGTTTCCGGCATGGTGAGGCGGTGGGTTATGGCCTGCTAGTCGCTGGTGAAATATCAAAAAATGTAGGCATGCTCGCCGCCGGCGAGTTAGAATCGTTACGCGAGGCCGTGCGATGCTGCGGGCCTTTACCACCTGCCGATGATCTTTCAATAGATGAGATCATCGCGGCGATGAAAGGCGACAAGAAATCGGCCGCCGGCGTAACCAGGTGGATTTTGCTGGAGCGGATCGGCAGGGCGCGCATCGTGTCGGGAGATCAAATCGACAAACGAATCCTCCGATCCTCTCTGCGCGCAGGCTTAAAGGCGCTTGGCTAAGTCCGGGGCAATGGCCCGACCGTAAGAGAGGGTTCATGTGTTAGCGGCATGAAAGAGCTGAGCCCTACCTGACGGTCGGCTAGTGCCCCAGTGATGGCTCAAGCGATCAATCTGACGGATACTCAATCAAGGATGACTACAATATGGCAATGAGAAGTAACGAAAGCGGCGGCGCGCGACTGAAATTCATAATCGCGATCACTGTTTTTGCGGTGGTCGTTTACGTGGGTTACATGTATGTTCCGGTCGCGGTGGATGCTTACTATTTCAAAGACGCGATGCAAAACAAGGTCAACGCGGCGGCCACCCAGGGGTATGAAACAAACTGGGTCAAGGACCAGTTGGAAAAGAGCAAGGCGGAGTTTAACGTTCCGCCGGAAGCGATCATCGCCCCCGGCCGCCAGGACAATCAAATGCTGGTGCGCGTACAGTTCACCCGCCCGATTTCATTTCCGGGTTATACCTACAACTACGAATTCGACTATACGGCCAAGAGCACAACGTTTTTAACGATCAAATAAGAAGGGTAGCTTTCGCGGCGGGATGAGTAGCGAAGGCCTGCAATTGCACGAGGGCCGCGGGAGCTTCGCCGAGCCACGTGGTCGGACAGACGCCGCAACGCGTGCATTGATTTACTGAAGGACAGGGTGCGGTTGAGCGAGCGTCGTGAGCGCGTTCGTCTTCCTGCTGCATAAACTCCCGCGACAAACCGGAATTCACGATCTCCCAGGGAAGAATCTCATCATAGCTGCGTCGCCGGCTGGTATGGAATGCGGCGTCAACTTGAGTTTCGCGCAAGGCTGCGCTCAGATCGCCTTTCAAACGCGCAGTGGCTTCGATCACGCGGGCGATGCGGCGATCCCCGGAAGAGAACAGCGCCTGTTCGTGCGCGATGCGTGCCGACATCGCGCGCACCTCGACGTTGGGAATGCGGGAGAGGTTCTTCGAAACCCATTTCAAGCGACGCTTTAGTTCCTTTTCGTCGCAGATCGCTTCCCACTGAAACGGCGTGTTCGGCTTTGGCACCAGGCCGTTAAGCGAAGGAATGATTTTGCCGGCGCGGCCGAATCGCTTGCCTGCTTCCAGCATGCGGTCCTTAATGCGCTCGACCAGGGTAATCATCTCCGCCAGGTCTTCATCGGTTTCAGTGGGCAAGCCAACCATCATGTACAGCTTGATTGTCAGCATCCCTCGATCAAAGACGGCGCCACAGATATCGACGATCTCGTCATTGGTCAAATTCTTATTGATGACGCGACGCAGGCGGTCCGATCCTGTCTCTGGCGCTACGGCGATTTGCTGATCGCGTGATTCAACCAGCGCATCGAGTAACTCTTCGGAGATCTGATCGAGCCGCAAAGAAGAAACCGATATGCGATAGTCCATCGCGCGCAGGCCCTGCAGAATTTCGCTGATCTCCGGATGATCGCAGACTGCGGTTGAGACTAAACCGATTTTGTCAGTCTTGGCGCGCCACTCGGCGGCCTTGGCCAGGATGTCGCGCGCGGGCACGACGCGCGGCGGCCAGTAGTTATAGCCAGCCCAGCAAAAGCGACAACCTTGCGAACAGCCACGCGAGATCTCGATCAGAAAGCGATCGCCCATCTCAGCCTGCGGCGCCCAGATCGTCGTCGATGGCGCGAACACTTCATCGCGCTTCAACTGCTCGACAATGTCTTTTTGTCCCTTGCGAATCGCGCGGCGCAGGCTGCCTTCTTTGGGACTCTCAGCCGAAACTGCACGACCGACACGAGCCGGAACGCCTTCTTCAGTAGCGGTGTAAGCCTCAACGGTGTCGTCGTCTTTGTAGCTGACGTGATAGAGCGAAGGCACATAGAAACCGCGACCCTGTCGCGCCAACGCCAAGAGCGTTTCTTCCTTCGTTTCGTTCTCAAGCAGGACGTCGATCAGTTTCGGTCCGAGGATCTCGCCTTCGCCGACGCCGATGACGTCGGTGAACTCGGCAATCGGCTCCGGATTTAGAAACGACGAGGCGCCGCCCATGACGATCAGAGGGTCGTGTTTGGTTCGATCTTTCGACCAAACCGGCACGCCGCTCATTTGCAGCATCCGCGCCAGGTTCACGTAATCAGTTTCAAAAGAGATCGAGAAAGCGATGACGTCAAACTCGCGGAGTTTGGTTTGTGATTCGAGGGAGAGCAAGGGAGTGCGGGTGCGTTCGTACTCATTCATCTCATCCAGCGTGTGAGAAGCCCGACCGTGAGGGAGGGCCTGATCGTAACCCGAGCCCTTGCCCGAGCGCGCGCTGCTTATATTGTCAGGCAGAAACGCGCGCTCGCAGGAAACCTCGGGGATGTTATTGAAGATTTCATACATCGCCTGAAAGCCAAGGTTGGCCATGCCGATGCTGTAGACGTTTGGATAGCAGAGCGCGATGCGCAACTGTGCGCCGTGCTTCAGCACCCAGCCTTCTTCGCCGGCCAGTTTCCGCTTGTAGCTTTCGATGATCTTCTTCATAAACCTTCTAACTTCTTCCCCTCTCCCACTGGGAGAGGGGCCAGGGGAGAGGGCGCGACGAGAAAATAAAAAGTGCTCCGTCGCTAAACCCTCACCCAACTCTCTCCGAGAGGGAGAGGGCTCTTATCCGTGCTGGACAGTTTCCAAAAATGCCTTGAGCTTGCGCGATCGCGAGGGATGACGCAGCTTGCGCAGGGCTTTGGCTTCGATTTGGCGTATGCGTTCGCGGGTCACGGCAAAGTGCTGTCCGACCTCTTCGAGCGTGTGCTCAGAGCCGGTGGTGCCCAAACCAAAACGCATCTTGATAACTTTTTCTTCGCGCGGCGTTAAGGTGGCGAGAACTTCGTCGGTGATCTCACGCAGGTTCGAAGCGACCACTGCGTCGGAAGGATTCAGGATCGACTTGTCTTCGATGAAATCGCCCAGATGAGAATCTTCTTCTTCGCCAATCGGGGTTTCGAGCGAGATCGGCTCCTGCGCAATCTTCAGGACCTTGCGCACTTTCGAAACCGGAATGTCCATCTTCTTGGCGATCTCTTCACTGGTCGGTTCGCGGCCCAACTCCTGCACCAGCGCGCGCGAAGTGCGAATCAGCTTATTAATCGTCTCGATCATGTGCACCGGAATTCGAATCGTCCGGGCTTGATCTGCGATCGCGCGGGTAATGGCCTGGCGAATCCACCAGGTCGCGTAGGTCGAGAATTTGTAACCCCGTCGCCACTCGAACTTGTCGACGGCCTTCATCAAACCGATGTTGCCTTCCTGAATCAGATCCAGAAACTGCAATCCGCGGTTGGTGTATTTCTTGGCGATCGAAACTACCAGACGGAGGTTGGCTTCGACCAATTCGCGTTTGGCCTGGCCGGTGTGATGCTCACCAGTAACGATCGACTGGAGCGAACGTTTGATCTCAACCGGCGAGATGTGACTTTCCTGTTCGACGACCTGCAAACGTTTCCTGCCGTTGGAAACGTGCTTCTTATAGGCTTTGATGTCATCCGCTTTAAGGCGCTTCTTGGTCAGCCTGTCAGAGTAGGTATCGACCTCGCGTTCGGCTGAACGGACTTCCTTCTGCACGTTGCGGATCGAGTTTATCAGGCGCTGACGCGAGCGCTCGGTCATATTTAAGCGACCGATTTCGTCGGCAATCTCGATGCGCAAACGGGCCACTTTCCGGCGCAAACGCAGCAGCTTCTTCGTTTTCTTGCCGCGGGTAACTTTCTGTTCCGTGCGCAGCTTGACCCATTCTTTCAGCGCGTTCTTGAAGAGCCGGCGAATGTTTTCGATCCCTTCGATAGTCCACTCGCGGTACTCGTCGGCCTTGTCTTCTTCGCCGGCCAGCTCGGCCTGTTCAGAAAAGTTGACGACTTCGCGAATGTTGATGGTGTGGGCGGCCAGCTCGTCGCCGATCTTGAGCAACTCACCGACGGCAATTGGCGATCGGGCTATGGATTTCTGAGTTTTGATCTGGCCGCGCTCGATGCGTTTGGCAATTGCCACTTCGCCTTCACGGGTCAAGAGCGGCACCACGCCCATCTCGCGCAGGTAAAGCCGCACCGGGTCGTTGGTCTTCTCCAGTGCGCCGGCGGAAAGGTCCAGCTCGAGGTCGTCGTCGCCGGACTCTTCGTCATCGGTGGCGATGGCCGCGGCCTGCTCGATCAAGCGTTCATCGGAATCCGCGACATGGATATTCGACGCGTCCAGCTTTTGCAAGACATCTTCGATGTCGTCTGGTGAAACTACATTTTCCGGCAGCTCGCGATTCAAATCGTCGTATGACAGAAATTTCTTGTCTCCGCCCA
>Ga0137403_10002951_pt1 | contig 20552 bp, 20 predicted proteins | sample CZOMad2_1_16fung_FD_122057 | JGI IMG/M metagenome (GOLD analysis project Ga0137403, IMG submission 122057) | Vadose zone soil fungal communities from Angelo Coast Range Reserve, California, USA - CZOMad2_1_16fungal (Hybrid Assembly) | ecosystem: Environmental > Terrestrial > Soil > Vadose zone...
CGAAGACTAATTTTCACAGGTTCCGTGGGCTCTGCCTATGGGACCTTAGTCCTATGCGTTTAGGGAGCCGCAAAAGACGGCAAGGGAATCGGCGAAATGCAAACGCGGTCAGCTTTTCATCCGGTTGCACAACGAGCCGCTTCCCGTCGCCGCGATGCGCGTCAGCAACCAGTCTGCCTCCATTTGGATCAGGTAAAACGGCTGTCTAACCCGCCCTTCGCGCGCTCAAGGCGTGAACTTATAGACGCTTCCGTCATCGTTCTTGCCCCCGTGGACCGTGGCACCGTAAAAGTTTCCAAAACGATCGACGACCATTCCGTTATAGGCAAAGGCTCCGTCTGGAGGCCCTTGGAAAGGATGAACTACGGTCTCGGTCCACTGACCGCCGCCAATAGGACTTAGCTTAAAGATGGTGCCACTTCCCAAACCGCCCTCGCTCGTAGTTCCGTAGAGATTGCCAGCCGCATCAGAAACAAGGTTGCTGATCGGGCTGTTGCCGTCGCTGCCTGCTTGGAAGCTATAAATTACCCTCTCATCCCATTCGCCGCTTCGTCGGGGAGACAGCTCGTAAACAGCGCCAATCCCGTTATCCCCGCCGTAATACGTGGTTCCATAGATCTTACCTGAACGATCGAAGAGTAGTGCACCATAGGGAAAACTCCCGTCCGGTTGACCTTGGAAGGAATAAATCGGCCTGAAAGCCCACTCTCCAACGCCCCTGGGGCTGAGCTCGAAAATAACTCCGCTTCCGTAAGAGCCACCGGTCGTCGCGGCGCCGTAGAGATGGCCTTTGCGCAGAATCATTCTTCCAGCCGAGCCGCTGCCGCCGTCAGCGCCACCCGTAAATGCATGAATAACCCTGAGGTCCGAGGCTCCACCCGCCTGATGGATTTTGTAAATCGTCCCTAGGCCGTATGCGCCACCGGTCGGAGTCATTCCATAGATATTTCCACCCTGATCTACTGTCACCCTTGCGCCCGGCCCAGAGCCATCATCTCCGCCAGTAAAAGCATGAATTATACTCTGGGTCCAAGTTCCTCCAGAGTTTGTTAGCTTGTAAAGGACGCCGCAGCCGCCTTCACAGCTGCCTGACCCGCCCGTAACAGCCGTCCCGTACAAGTTACCTTGGCGATCGAGTGTGACTCCTTTATACGGCTCGCCTCCATCGGCGCCACCCGTGAAGCTGTAGAGCACCGTATGCACCCAACCATCAGGTGTGGGGCTGAGCTGAAAAACTGTGCCACTTCCATGGTCTCCTCCGAGAACCGAGGTGCCATAAATGTTACCCGCGCTGTCAGTCTCCAAATCCGTGTCGGCGTATTCGCCCTCATCCTCCTCAAAGCTAAAAATGACGTCAGTCGTCACCGCAGCAGCCGTGGCCACCGAAAAGATGAATGCTGCAGTCGCCGCAACTGCTCTGATGCTAAAAGTCGGAGATTTCATGCAGATTATTCCAGCTAGTCCTGATCGCCGCGTCAAGACTTTTCTATTGATGACAAAGCTGCAGACCCTTTCAGGATGACAAAAACGAGGTTCTTTTAGCAATCGTACAACAAACACCGCCGTCACTGCCCACCGGACTTGAGCCATTCGCTCCAAAGCTGCGGGCGGCCATTCGGATTAGCGCGAGCATAATTGTAAAATGCGCGGACAAATGCCGCGCGGTCTGCCGCGTAAGGCGCCTTCCAGTTTCCGGGTTCATCGGGTTGAAGCACGTCATAGCCATGACTGAGAATCTTTTGACGGCGAACAATGTCCTCCAGCGACACGCGATTCGCATTTCGGAGCATGTCATAAAGCACCATGAAAGTAGTCGTGCGTCCAAGACCCGCTTCGCAGTGAAAATGCGCCCACGCATTGTCCGGCAGTGCACGGACAGCGAGAACAAATCGGTCCACCTCGTCATCGAGCGGGCGCGTATGATCGGTCACTGTGATGCGCACATAATACGCGCCGGCGCCTTCGACGATATTCTGTTCGGTGCTTGCCCGTTCGACAGTGACCTGTTCTGGCGTGACAGAATTGGCGCTGCCGTGTTTGACGGGATGGCCGGGTCGAACGGCGATTTCGCTTCCGGGCTTGAGCGACTGAACACGCGCGGCTTCGCCCGCCACGATGGCCGACTGACTTCGCCCAACGTTGGCCCAGTCGCGTGACGCATACCAGCTAACAGGCAAATCGTTCACAAAGATGTGCGTCTCCTGCCGCAAATCGAAAACTGTCACAGGCCCGCGCGTGTGCGTGAGCAAAAGCCTGAGGCCTTCAGGAGCAAACTCGCCACTGCCCGAGGCGCGAAGATCGCTCAACCCGGTTGTCGCAGGCGTTTCACCCTTGTTTGCCTTAAGCGGATCGTCAGTCGTACGAAAGTTTCGTGGCAAAGCGTTCGCTAGCTTTAAGTCAATGTCCCAGATCAGCGTCGACGAGTCTGCATCGGCAGGGCGAACCGGCGGGTTCTTCGGCACAAGGTCGACGCCAAGAAGCACTGCTGGAGCAAAGGCGAGGACAGACAGGAGGTACAGATTGCGGTAAAGACAAGTGACGAGATTCATAAATCAGGTGGCGACAATTCAGCCGATACTCCGGATCAAACAAGGATTTTGTGCCAAGCATTCCGAACTCGCAATTGGCCCGGGCTAATTGCAAAGTGAAATAATGCGCGACGCGCTCACTCCAATGATGCAGCAGTACCGGCGGCTGCGAAGCAGCATTCCGGCAGATACGCTCCTGCTATTTCGGCTAGGCGATTTTTATGAGCTGTTTTTTGAAGACGCGAAGGAAGCATCCGCGCTGCTCAATGTCGCACTGACGAAACGCAACGACGTGCCTATGTGTGGCGTGCCATATCACGCAGCGCAAACTTACATTGCAAGATTAATCAAGGCAGGCCGGCGCGTAGCCATCTGTGACCAAACGAGCGAACCGCAGCCAGGAAAAATCGTTTCGCGCGATATCACGCAGATCGTCAGCGCGGGCACGGTAAGCGATCTCGACTTGCTCGAATCCAAGCGCGCAAATTATCTGGGCGCGATCTATGCCGCTGCTGGTGTCCTCGGTTTTGCGTATGCCGATCTCAGCACAGGCGAGTTCCGGATAACCCAATTGCAAGATCGGCAATCGCTGCTCGACGAAATCGCGCGTGTTTGCCCTGCGGAACTTCTCGTTAGTGATGATCAACAGCAGCAGTTTACGGAAATCCCGAGTGCGCTTAGCTATGACAGCTACGCCTTTCTGCCAGAACAAGCGGTCTTCACGCTGTGCGAGCATTTCAAAACCAAATCGCTGGATGGATTTGGCTGCGCGCAGATGCTGCAGGCGGTAGCAGCTGCAGGGGCAATTGTTCATTACCTGAAACATCAGCTTCGGCGAAAGATCGACCATCTCACCTCATTGCGCAGCGATACGCCTGCGGATTACGTCCTGCTCGACGCTGCCACGCAGACGAATCTCGAGCTGGTGGAATCCCGTAGTCTACGTGACACGACTCTGCTCGCAGTACTTGATCGCACGGCCACACCGATGGGCGGCCGCAAACTGCGCGCCTGGATTTCGCAACCGCTGCGCAATCTGACCGAGCTGCAACGTCGCCATCAGATGATCGCCGATTTATTGCAGGAGCCGGATCTACTCGCAGCTATTCGCGGCGAGTTGAAATCAATTCGAGACATCGAACGTGCCACTGGACGTTTGGGTCTGGCTTCGGGCAACGCGCGCGATCTGGTCGCGCTGAAAACTTCTGTTCAACAAATCCCGAAGTTGAAAGGCGAACTACAAACGCTGATTGAACGAACCAGCTTTGGGAAAACGCCTGTCGTTGGCGAGGAAAACGGCGCGCCCAATGCCAGTCCGGCTCGGACCGGTCGCGCCCTACCCGCGCAATTGCAAAAGAATATCCACGAAATGCCGACACTGGCGGAAAAGCTAGAGAAAGCGCTCGTCGATGATCCGCCCCTGGCACTGAAGGATGGCGGAATTTTCCGCGACAGGTACGATAGCGATCTTGACAAACTGCGGCGAGCGTCACGCGACGGCAAGAATTGGATCAGCCAATTACAGGAGCGCGAGATTGCAGCCACCGGAATCAGATCGCTCAAAGTCCGTTACAATTCCGTATTCGGCTATTTCATTGAGGTGACAAAATCGAATCTCGCGAATGTGCCTGCGCATTACGAGCGTAAGCAAACGACTGTCGGGGGTGAGCGCTTCGTTACGCCCGAGCTCAAGGAAATGGAGGCGAAAATTCTCGGCGCAGACGAACGCGCCCGGCAGCTCGAATACCAGCTCTTTCAAAAATTGCGCGACGAGACTTTGCGTGAGCTCGGTCCGATCCAGCAAACGGCGGAGGCAATCGCGATTCTCGATGTTATCTGCGCGCTCGCGGAAACCGCGCGTCTCTTCCGCTATTGCCGGCCGACGTTGAACGAATCCATGCGGCTTGTGATCAAAGACGGGCGACATCCCGTCCTCGATCAAACATTGGTGGAAGAGAAGTTCGTCCCCAATGACACGACGCTCGATGGCGAAAATTCGCGCCTCGCCATCATCACGGGACCAAACATGGCCGGTAAATCAACCTACATCCGCCAGGTCGCGTTGATTGTGCTGATGGCACAGATGGGCAGTTTTGTTCCGGCGGAGAGCGCAGAGATCGGATTGGTTGATCGGATTTTTACTCGCGTCGGCGCAAACGACGATCTGGCGCGCGGCCAATCAACGTTCATGGTGGAAATGAACGAGACGTCAAACATCATCAATAATGCAACGGAGTGCAGCCTGGTAATTTTAGATGAGATCGGCCGCGGCACGTCCACGTTCGACGGACTCTCTATTGCTTGGAGCGTCGCCGAATTTTTGCACGACAAAATCAAAGCGCGCACGCTATTCGCAACCCACTACCACGAGCTGACCAAACTCGCCGAGGACCGTCCCGGTGTGTGCAACTTCAACGTCGCGGTGCGCGAATGGAACGAGCAAATCATTTTCCTGCGTAAAATCGTCCCCGGTGGGGCGGACAAAAGCTACGGCATCCAAGTCGCGCGTCTGGCCGGGTTACCAAAAGAAATTCTCGAACGGGCGAAGGAAATTCTCTCGCATCTTGAGAAACCAGACGGCGCCATCGAAGCGCCATCGCCCGCCGAAAAATCCCGGCGAAAACGAACCTGCACCGCAGGCGCTGATAAGCCGCAAATGGACTTGCTGTGAGGCGAGAGGCCTGTCTGTCATGACAAGCGGGACACCCGGCTTCCAACACGTGGCGGCAACGGACAGGCTGCGTAATTATGGTAAGCTACGTCTCGATGCCGCTTAAAACCGAGAAGGAGTTGAGCGAAGCGTTGCGCGCCCTCTGGCTGAAGGCAGTAGCAGCGATTGAGCTGCGCAATTTTGGCTACGCAATTTCACTCTTGCAGGAAATTCTCAAACAGGAGCCGCAGTTTCTCACGGGACGTCAATTGTTGCGGCGTGCCGAAGTAACGAGACGCAAATCGACAAAGAAAGGTTTTTTCAACATCTCGACTGCACCGATCGCCATCATGAAAGCACAGCGGGAAATTAAGAAGGATCCGAAACGTGCGGTTGAGATGCTGGAAAAGGTTCTGGAAAAGGAACCTTACAATCGCCAGGCAAACCTGGTTTTGAAGGAAGCGGCATTAGCAGCCGGCTGGCCGGACATCGGCGTGTTCGCGCTGCGGACGCTGCTCGAAGAGAACCCGCGAGACATGAAGGTACTGCACGACCTTGGGCGCTTGTATCGTCAGCTTGGAGACCACGAACAAGAGGTGGAAATTTATAATCAAATCACGGCGATAAATCCGCTCGATGCTGAAGCGCTCCGTCTGGGCAAAGACGCGTCGGCTCATGCATCGATGAAAACGGGTGGCTGGACACAGGCTGAGAGTTACCGGGACCTGATCAAGGACAAAGACGTGGCGATTTCCTTGGAACAACAGAGCCGGATGCGATTGAGTGGAGACTCGCTGGATCAACAAATTGCCGAAACGTATGCGCTGCACCAAGCGGAGCCCGCAAATGTGGACCTGGCGCGGCGGCTGGGCACATTGAACGAGCAAAAGGAGGATTTCCAGGCGGCGATTCGCTGGTATCAGTATGCTGCGGATCTGACCAAAGGCGCTGACGCGGGATTAGTCCGCAAGGCGTCGGATTTGAAGATCAAATGCCTCGAGCGGGAGATTGCTTCGCACGAGGAGTTTCTTTCCACGCAGAATGCTGCAGCCGAATCATCTGCGAAAACCTCTGACCTATTAAAAGCCGCCAAAGCCAAACGTGCAGAACTCCTCATCGCCGATGCGCAGGAGCGCGTCGCACGCAATCCGACTGATCTTCAGCTGCGCTTTGAATTGGGTGAAAACCTTTTCAACGCCACCCGGTTTCGCGAAGCGGTGCCGGAGTTGCAGCGGTCTCGGCAAAATCCGCATGCGCGCTTGAAAGCAATGAATCTGCTCGGTTGCTGCTACGGCGAACTTGAGATGCTTGATCTTGCAGTTAAACAACTCGAGGAAGCTTCGAAGGAAATTGTATCAATGGACGCGACGAAAAAGGAGGTCGTGTACAATCTGGGCTTGGTTTACGAGCGGATGGGCGAATCGGAAAAATCGCTAGCCTGCATGAAGCAGATTTACGAAGTTGATTACGGTTACAGGGACGTCGCGAGACGCGTGGAGAGTTCCTACGCGCGGAATATCTCCCGAGCGTAACCCCTATTCCCTACTCTCCTCAGCCTAGACGCTGTGGCACTTCTGCCGGCACGCATTGGCCAGGGAATTGCAATTCCTTCGCGTCCAAGCAGTCGTCTATTTGCGATTCTTAATTGCCGGGGGTCTCGGCGTGCTCCAACCGTACAAAACCATGAAAACCAAAATCACAGTTATTTCGCAGTTTTGCATAGTTCCTTTGATAATCGCGGCGTTCACCCTGGCGGGAGTGGCTAGAGCAGAAGACACTCCATCCGGCAAGAGCTCCTCGGTGACACCAAAGGATAAGATGTTCATGAAGAAAGCCGCGAAGGGCGGAATGATGGAAGTGGCAATGGGGAAAGTGGCTGAACAGAAGGGGCAAAGTGAGGACGTGAAATCATTCGGCAAACGGATGGTCGCCGATCACGGCAAGGCGAATGACGAATTAAAAAAGATCGCGGCGCAAAAGAACGTAAAATTGCCGGCCAAAGAGCCAAGCGTAACCTGGAGCTCAGATAAAGCTTACATGGATATGATGGTCAAGGACCACGAAAAGGACCTGGCCGAATTCAAGGAGGAAGCAAACAGCGGGAGTGATCCCGACGTGAAGAAGTTTGCGGAGGATACAGCCAAGATGGTTCAGGAGCATCTTGATCTCGCCAAGGAGACTCAAAACAAGCTGAAATAAGAAAACATTTGCTGCGTGACGCGGCACGCTCCGCAAGGCGTGCCGCGTTTTGTGTACAGCAACGGCGCGACACAATCGCCGAGTTGGCCCGTTATATTGGTATTTAAAAGCGACTTGGCTTTCGCCGCCGCAAATTCGATCCTCTTCATTCGATGCGGAAAACCAAAATCATCTGCACGCTCGGCCCAGCAACCGAAACGACAGAGGCACTGCGACAGTTAATCCAGAAAGGGACTGATGTTCTCCGGCTCAACATGAGCCACGCCACTCATGAATGGGTCCGGGAGATTGTGCCGCGCATCCGCAGGCTCGCGCAGATAGCAGGCCGCCCGGTTGCAATTCTGGTCGATACCCAAGGCCCAGCTATTCGCACCGGCGATCTGAAAATCAATCTGCATCTAAAGCCAGGCGACGTCCTGGAGTTCACTTTGCGAGGAGCAAAAAGCAAAGAGCAGTATTCCGTAACCGTGAATTACGCCGGATTCGTAAAGGACATTTCCGTGGGCGACACCGTTTTAGTCGACAACGGCTTGCTAAAAGTGGTCGTGCTAGACAAGGGAAGAGACCGGGTGCGCACCAGAGTGCTGACTCCGGCTGTGCTCGGCTCCCGGCGTCACATTAATTTGCCCCGTGTTCACGTGAATCTGCCGGCGCTCACTAAAAAGGACATTGCAGATGTTGCGCTCAGCGCAGAGCTAGACGTGGACTTTGTGGCGCTAAGTTTTGTGCGGGAAAAAAGAGACATCGAACAACTGCGCAAGCTCCTATCGAGGAAAAAGAGTAAGGCGCAGATCGTGGCAAAAATCGAGGACCAATTGGCAGTGCGATCAATCGACAAGATAATCGAAAGCACTGACACCATTATGATCGCGCGCGGCGATTTGGGTATTGAATGTCCAATGGAGGAACTGCCAATTATTCAACGCCGAATTGTGAAAAAATGCATTCGTCTGGGCAAACCGGTCGTGATCGCAACGCAGCTGCTGGAATCGATGATCACAAATCGACTTCCCACCCGCGCAGAGGTGACCGACGTGGCAAACGCGGTTTTCGAACAAGCGGATGCTCTTATGCTGAGCGCTGAAACGACGCTCGGCCGCTACCCGACAGAATGCGTTGAGGTGCTGAACCGCGTGGCTACGCGAATCGAGCGCAGCGGCGGCGCGGGCTATGCCAGCGATGTGCAGCTGCAAAACGTACGGCATAAGACAGTTGCTTCAGCCGTCGCACTGGCGAATTCGCTGGAAAATTCGAAACTGATCGTCTTTACGGTGCACGGGAGGATGGCACGCTATGCGTCGAATTTGCGTCCGCAGCGTGCACCGATCTTTGCGTTCACCCCAAACGAACAAGTTTATCGCCAGCTGGCGCTTTGTTGGGGAACATTTCCCGTTCGCATCGATTTTACCGGAGATCCGGACGAGACCATTGCGTCAGCGGAGAAATTCTTGCGCCGGAAAAAACTCGCTGCGCCCGGCAATCGCATGGTGATAGTCAGCGACGTCCGTATGGGCCGCGCGATGATCGATTCCATTCAACTGCGCGTAGTGAAATAATTGTAGAGGCGCCTGTGCCAAGCGCTCAATTCGGCGTTTGACGCAAACGCCGCTACAACATCGACAATGCTTTATGCTTCGACCGGCAATTCGACGTCCACCGGGCGCTCCTTCTTGCTGAGCGCACGGCGAAGTTTCGAGAGGGCGATATTTTGTAACTGCCGAATGCGCTCCCGCGTAACGCCGAATTTCTTGCCGACTTCCTCTAGCGTCTTTGGCTTCCCGCCATCCAGACCGAAGCGCTGGAAAATGATCTTCTTCTCGCGATCGTCCAACACATCGAGCAAACCGCCGACCTCATTGCGGAGATTCTTATCACGCAATAACTCAAAGGGCGTTTGAGCCTCCTCGTCGCCAACAATCTCACCGAACTCGGTGGAATCATCATCGCTGATCGGCGCATCGAGTGAAGCCGGACGAATCGACACCGTTTTGAGCTGCGAAACTTTTCCGCTCGCGATCCCGATCTCGTCACCCAGTTCTTCGTCCGTCGGTTCGCGGCCCAGCTCCTCGCTCATTTGCAGCGAAACCCGGCGCATTTTGGAGATTTTGTCCACCAAATGCACGGGCAGACGGATGGTCTTGCTCTGATTGGCCAACGCGCGTTTGATGGATTGTTTGATCCACCACGCTGCGTAGGTGCTGAGCTTTCCGCCCTTTGCAGGATCAAAGCGTTCCACCGCCTTCATTAGACCGATGTTGCCTTCGGAAATCAGGTCCAGGAGCGGCAGACCTAGATTGGCATAGTCATGCGCAATCTTCACCACCAGACGCAGATTTGACCGGATCATCAGGGCGCGCGCTTCGCGATCACCCTTCTTGATCTTTGCGGCCAGGTCGATCTCCTGATCAGGAGTCAGAAGAGGGATCTGCCCGATTTCGCGCAGGTAAATCTTAATTCCGGTATCGCTATCTTCAGCAGCCATATAACTCTTTTTCATCAAACTTTTGGGGGGTTCGGCGCGACAACGTCCCGTAAATAATATTCGTCGATGCCTTGTCGATCACGCGTTGTAGCATCCGGGAAAGTATTTAACAACGTTAAATATTCGAATCTGTGACAACCCACGAGCGCGACGTGTTCAATATTTTTTGTAACCCCTTCGGCTCGCTCGGCCGTGTGGGAAACCAGGCGACTACAACAGACAACTGGACTATACGCCCGCAGTCCCGTAGTCATGTAATCCGTGGTCAGTGGTGTTTCGCATGCTGAACATTGAAGAAAATCGCCGCGCCCGGAAATACCCACGACGCGACATCATCCGCCGGGTGTTGTGGACCCTCGCGCGGCCGCTTTTTCGGTTCAGTCCGAGGCCCTGCTTCGGCTGGAGGCGATTTCTGCTCCGCTGTTTCGGAGCAAGGATTGGTCGCAGCGTTCATGTATATCCATCGGCAACGATCTATTTCCCGTGGAATCTCGAGGCGGGAGATGAAAGCGCGATTGGTGAGCACGCGCTGATCTACAACCTCGGCCGCGTGACGCTCGGAGCTCGCGTAACAATTTCGCATGGCGCTCATGTTTGCGCAGGAACACACGACCACACGAAGCCGGATTTTCCCTTGCTTCGTCCGCCGATTACGATTGGGCCCGAGGCCTGGATTTGTGCGGATGCATTCGTGGGACCTGGCGTGACAATCGGCGAAGGAGCAATCGTTGGCGCAAGAGCGGTAGCGATGAAAGACGTGAAACCCTGGAGCATTGTCATCGGCAATCCAGCCCGAGAAACCAAAAGACGCGAAATTACTCAATGAGTAACGGATCCGACGCGCGCGTGCCATTGTCGGTGCTTATCCCGGTCAAAGACGAAGTCGCGAATGTGCGCGGCTGTCTTGCCAGCGTATCGTTTGCGGAGCAAATCGTGGTAGTTGATTCGGCAAGCAAAGATGGCACGCAAGCGATCGCCGAGGCAGCTGGAGCCCAAATCGTGCAGTTCGTTTGGAATGGGAAATTCCCACGGAAGAAGAACTGGGCTTTAGAAAATATTCGGTGGCAACATGACTGGGTGCTGATCATCGATGCCGACGAACGCATCACGCCTGAACTGGAGCGCGAGATTAGGCAGGCGATTCGCCGCACCGATGTCGATGGATTTTATCTGAACCGCCGCTTCTGGTTTCTGGGCGGCTGGATACGACATTGTGGTTACTTTCCCAGTTGGAATTTGCGCCTCTTCCGGCATCGGCAGGGTCGATATGAACAGGTCGAAATCGACGACGACATCGCGTCCGGAGACAACGAGGTGCATGAGCATGTATTGCTGAATGGCCATGCCGAGTTTCTGTCCGCCGCGATGGAGCACTACGCGTTTCCAGATATTGCGACCTTCATCGAGAAGCACAATCGCTATTCCACTTGGGAAGCGGCGGCGGCGGCGAATCTACACCAGCAATCAGGAGGAAGAACGCTACGGGCGACACCTTTTGGAACAGCGGCAGAGCGTAAGCGATGGCTAAAGAGACTCGCGGCGAAGGCTCCGTTCCGTCCGATCTGGCGATTCCTTTACCATTACCTTTGGAAGCAGGGTTTCCGCGACGGCCACCGTGGATGGGTGCTCTGCCGGCTGCTCGCGTGGTATGAGCGCATGATCGTGCTGAAAGAGCGCGAACTCAAAAACCGGGCTGCTAACCGGGGTCCTGCAGGCTCCTAGGGCATCTAACCGACAACTACATCCCCTCGACGAGGATCATGTTTGTTCTCGCCGTGCGGTGCCGCATTTTGCGCGGTTCGCGATATTCTTCACAATTCAGCCACTCCTTCGCACGATCGGCTGATTCGAATTGGAGGACCACGATTCGCTTCGGTTTCCAATCGCCTTCAAGGACTTCCGTTCTGCCACCACGGACGATGTATTTCCCGCCATACTTCTCCACGGTTGCGCCGGCGAGATTTTTGTATTCCTCGTAGTCGGCTGGATCGAGAATCTCAATTTCAACGATGATGTAAGCGGGCATCAGAAGTCAGTGGTCAGTCGCCGTTGTGGCTGCGGTCTTTTTCGGCGAGTGCTGGGATTTTCTTTCGGCGCCGCAGTCGCAGCCAGTTATTCCAGGTTTTGCGGAGGCTATCGCGTGGGGTCTGGTATTTCTGAGTCAGTTCGTTGCTCTTTAGAATCTGGGCCAGAATTCCTTTGACCGAAAAATCGTCGGTATTCACGATTGTGTAGGCTGTTCCGATGGCGGCGGCGTGATGCGCATCGCTGGCTGCAGTCATAGGCAAACCGCGAATCTGCGCATACTTAAAAGCATATCGGTTGTAGCGACGCAGCGTGGTCGCCGCGTTGAAAACCTCGATCGCGTCCACGGGAAGCGTTTCCAGAGTCGAGAAACGGATTCCCGCGCGGAACAAATCGTAGGGATGTGGAGGAATGGCGAGACCGCCGCGCTCGTGAATGATCTCGCAGACTTCGCGCGCCGGTTTTCCTTTCAGGTAAGGCAGCTCCGCGCCGATACAGAGCAGATGACCATCCGCAGTGGTCACCTCGACTCCTGGAAGAACTAGGAAATCATTGACCGGCAAGCCATCCAGTCGCATCAAGCCCTTCTGAAGCAAGTAATTCACAGCGTCGCAGGTGTTGTGATCGGTGATAGCGATGCCGTTCAAACCTTTGACTCGCGCAGCCGTAATCATGTCTTCCGGGCTGGAAATACCGTCTCCCGAAAAAAAAGAATGCGTATGCAGGTCGATATTAAGCGGCATGGCGAAAGGCTATGGCCATTGCTTTCCGAATCGCTACACGAGTTCTTCAACAAGAATGCCTGCTTCGGCTTCGGGTTCCGTTTGAATGCGATTGAATTGGTGATCGTACAAGCGCCGATAGTAGCCAGATTTTTCGAGCAGCTCCGCGTGCGTGCCGATCTCCTTGATGCGGCCGCTATCCATCACAATGATTTGATCGGCGGACAAAATTGTGGAGAGACGGTGGGCGATGGCGATCACCGTCCGTCCAGACGCCAGCTGGGCAAGGGCCTTTTGAATTTGTTGTTCCGATTCCGAATCGAGCGATGAAGTGGCTTCATCGAGTAATAAAATTGGCGCATTTTTAAGGATAGCGCGTGCAATGGCCAGGCGTTGCTGCTGCCCACCGGAGAGCAGACATCCTTTGTCGCCGATTACTGTTTGGTAGTCCTTTGGCTGCGCCATGATGAAATCGTGTGCGTAAGCGGCTTTCGCGGCCTCGTAAATTTCTTCCGGTGTAGCGCCCAGTCGACCGAACTGGATGTTGTTGAATATGGTATCGTGAAACAGAAACGTCTCCTGGGTGACGAGGCCCATCTGTTCGCGCAACGATTTTTGCGTGACCGAGCGCAGATCTCGACCATCGATTTTCACAGCGCCGGAGGTCGGGTCGTACAAGCGCAGGATCAGCGAGAGAATGGTGCTTTTGCCCGCGCCACTCGCGCCGACCAGCGCGTGAGTTTTCCCCGGTTCGATATTCAGGCTTAGATTGCTGATCGCGTCCGTGACCCTGTTTGCATAACGGAAAGTGACATTTTCAAAGTCAAGACGCCCTTGCGACGAACTCAGCACAACGGCGTTCGGTGCGTCCTCCACCGTGGACTTCGAATCCAGAATCGAGAAAATAGCGGTCGTAGCGGCAATGGATCGCTGCATCACGATATGAATCCTGCTAAGCGTCTTGATCGGATCGTAGAGAATGAAAATCCCTGAGATTAGTCCAAAGAAGCGGCCGACGCTCAGGTTCGCAGCGTAAACGTAAAGCAACGCCATTCCCACACCGATCGCAGCGATGATCTCGACCAGCGGACCAACTGCTTCCATCGACCGGATCATCCGCATCATCTGCGAAAACTGCAGTTGATTGCTGCGTTTGAACTCCTTTTCCTGGTATGCTTCGCGCGCGAACGATTTGATCACACGAATGCCGGCGAATGTCTCCTGCATCGTCACCACCATTTGGGCCATGCCTGCCTGCTCGTTTTGCACTGCTTTCTTGGCGCGACGGCCGTAAACGCGCAGCGGCAGCAAGCACAATGGAAAGAGGATTAGCGTCACCACAGTGAATTTCCAATCCATAAGAAGGAGCACAGTGATTGCTCCAACGATGGTGATCGGTTGTTTAAAAACATCGCTGCTGACGCTGGTCAAAGCCATCTGCATCACGCGGGTATCGTTGGTGATGCGCGACATCAAAAATCCCGAGCGCATCTTGTTAAAAAAGTCCATGGAATGGCGAACCATCTTGCTGAACAGCTGGACACGGATATCCGAGACCACCCTGTTGCTCACCCACTGCATGCAGTAGGTGCTTCCGTAGGAACAGAGGCTGCGCACGGCCATGATGGCCGGGATGGCCAGACAAATCAGAACAATCGAATTAATCTTTGGGCCAGTATCCAGGTTGGAGCGCAAAGCCATCGGATTGGGAGCGGCCCCGTGGAAAATTGTGCTGGTGACGCGGGCAATCGCCAGGGGAAAAAGAGAATTGACTCCGCCGTAAGCAAGGCCCAATGCCAACCCTAGGATGAAGCGCGTCTTGTATGGCTTAAGGTAACCGTAGAGCCGCCGGTACGAACCGGAGGCTGTGCGTAACGTTTGCAAGACGGACTGCCTTTTCTTAGCCGCTTTTCTGCCGCTCATGAAATATGCGCCGTCGCATGAGGCGACAGCAGCGAATCCATAGCACCAATCACCGCCTCCGTCGAGATTTGACTCATCGCAAGCCGCGGCCGCACCGGCGCAAATTCAATGACTGGCGCGGCTGAATTTCCATGTAAAACGACGGCCGGACTTTCCCTGGGACGCCAATGAAATGGGTTGGTCGGCCCGAACAGGATCACTTGCGGCGTACGCGTCGCCGCCGCCAGATGCACGGGAGCAGAATCGACCGTCACAAGAAGCCGCGCTTGACCAATCAATGCGGCCAGGGTGAGCAAATCTGTCTTTCCAGAGAGATCGATAATGTGTTGCTGCGTCTTGTTTTTGATTGCCGCGATATGCGCTTGTTCGTCAGGGGATGATCCACTGGTCAGAACAAGATCGACACCATTATTTCGCCCAAGCCAGTCAATCACCTCCGCCCAACGACTTGGTTCCCAAACTTTCTCCTGGCGCGCTGAGCCGGGATGCAAAATGACGTAAGGCCTCGTTACCTTCCAATTGTGCCGAAGAGCGTCGGCTTTTTCGTAAGCCATTTGTGGTACGTCCAGATGCGGGGCAGAGAACGCACGCCGGTCGCCGAGCGGCTCAAGTAAAGCGAGATTGTAGTCGATCGTGTGCAGGTCGCGCAGACGAACGCGAACAAAATCCGTGTAAGCGCGGGCGCGCGTCTTCGACTGTTCACGCACGCGATAAGACACAATGCGTCTGCGCGCGCCGGATAAAAGCGCCAACGATGCTGAGCGATCATTGCGTGTGAAGTCGACGCAATAATCAAATCTCCTGGCTGCAACGGAAAAAAACAAAGCGAGATCTCGTAGACTGCGTCGCGCGACCAAAAAGCGATCGACATTTGAGATGGCTGGCAGCAGGTCGGTACATTCCTTGGACACGACGAGCGTGAGTTGTGCTCCTGGGAAGCTTTCACGCAAAGCGGCGAGTGTGGGCGTCGTCAAAATCAGATCGCCGATTCGCTTGAGTTGCAGAAGAAGAATTTTCACACGGTTCTAACTGTAGCGGCGTTCTATGAGCGCCGAACCAAACACTCGGCGATCACAGACCGCCGCTACACAAGGATCATCGCGCCATTCGCAACGCCTTTTCGTAGGCGTCCAGTAATCGCATTCGAAAATGGTCCCAGGTGAAATTCTCAACGACGCGACGTCTCGCCGCGATGCCCATTTGTTCCACGATTTCAGGATGTCCATACAAATGCTCAAGCGCCGCTGCGATCGCGTTCACATCTCGTGGCTTCACAATGATTCCTTCGATGCCATTGCGCACCACATCGCCTGCCTCGCGCGTGGTGATTTGAGGCAACGCGCACGCCGCCGCTTCATATGTGACCTTGGCGCTCCCCTCCCATTGCGACGGAAAAACGTGAACCGTGCCCTGGCTGAGATAACTCTCCGGGTCACGAACAAATCCTACGACGCGAATGTTATCGCGCCAGAATTCGTTCAGATAAGGCTTCGCCTCTTCGTGCACGAAACCAATCAGCCACAGCTCGGCATCAGAGAGGTTGAGACGGTGCCAAGCCTCCAGCACATGTTGGATGCCCTTGCGCTTGATCAAGGCACCCGCAAAGACGGCGCGAAATTTTGGTGGCCGTTTTCCTGGCCTGAAGCGTTCGACATCCACGCCTCTAGGCAAATAAAAGAGCTTTTCCTCCGGGAATCCCCGTACACGAAACGTGTTGGCAGCCTTCTGTGATAAGACGAGTAAAAGGTCAGCGAGTCTATATTCTTCAATGAAACGCCTCCGGTGGAGCAATAATCGATTTTTCCATCTCTGAAAGCTCGAGATATTTTCTGGCGGCGCGGCAATTTTGGGCCGCCGGACTTTCTCTTTGCCGCCGTCGCGATGCCAGGTGGGGATCTCAACAATCGAAGGGATGCCATGTCGCTTTGCTACTTTCAGCGAACGCAAACAGTCACCCGACCAACTATGGAACAGATCATAGCGCCCGGTAGCCAGATGCCGAGACGCGATCCAGTCGAGATATTTTTTCTTCGCGCCGTAGTAATACGGCCGATCGAGAAATGAGATGAGGCGCACAGGATGCCAGCGTAGAGAACGGATTAGTGAAGCAGGAATTTCCTTCTGCCGGTTATCATAGGCGATTGCTTTCCCGAGGAATCCACCGCGATACGATGCGCGCAGGGTTTCAAATGCGTCGGTATCAAGGCCCGAACCCCCGATCCGGGCGAAAATTGAATAGAGCAGGTGCCCCGGTAAAGCACGTGCCGCAGGTGGCGCCGAGCGTACTGGCGCAGGGGCGTTTAAAGTTTCACCCAGCATCGGGTTAGAAGTATTCTGGCGAACGTGCAGCAAGTAAAGCGGGTCTTGTTTCCAGCCGCGGCAAACGGACACGGCCTTACCTAATGACGAAGCACGAATGACGAATGTCGAATGAATGACAACGCCCGAATGTCGAAGGGGTTTGCCGCCGTCTCGGCACCGTTTTGGATTTTGGCATTCGGATTTCCTTCGTCATTCGTCATTGGTCATTCGTCATTTGATCTTCGGCTTGGCTCCTTCGCACAGATGGAAGTCACAGAATGGGCTTAAGTAGCATGGCAGACAAACTTCGGATCGCTCTTGTGCGGCGAGGCTATTCTCCAACTGGCGGTGCCGAAGCGTACTTGAAACGACTCGCGCGTGGAGTAACCGAAGCGGCACACGCCGTCCAACTTATCGCCACAAGGGAATGGCCGGAAGATCAATGGCCCTTTGGATTGGTCACGCGCCTGCGCGCAGAAACTGTCATCGGATTTGCGGACGAGCTGGGCCGAATGCGGCCGCAGCTCGACTGCGATGCGTTGTTCAGCCTTGAGCGCGTCTGGAGCTGCGACGTTTATCGTGCCGGCGACGGGGTCCATCGCGCCTGGCTGGCGCGGAGAAGAAGATTTGAGCTTCCTCTGAAGCAATTTGGCCGCGCTCTCAACCGGAAGCATCGCGATCTGTTGCAACTCGAGGAGTCGCTGCTTGCCAGTCGCAAGGCTGGACGTGTGATCGTGGCTTCGGAAATGGTCAAGAACGAGATCGTCGATCTTTATGGATATCCCGCGGACAACATCGACATCGTTCGGAACGGCGTCCCGCTCGATAAATTCCGGTTCGATCCCGGGCTTCACGAAAAAGTGCGCGAGGATTTGAAATTGAAGCCAGACCAAATTGCCCTGCTGTTTGCAGGCTCTGGTTGGGAGCGTAAGGGGTTGCTTTTTGCAATCCAGGCGATGGCGCTCTGCAAGAACAGAAAACTGCGTCTGCTCGTTGCCGGCCGCGGAAATGAAAGGCTGTACAAAACGACACGCCTGCGTTTTTGGCACGAGGAGCCGGTGCAGTTTCTCGGCGAAGTTGCAGACGTTATGCGTCTTTACGCGGCTGCGGACATTTTCATTTTGCCAACGACCTACGATCCGTTTTCCAACGCCTGTCTCGAAGCGCTCGCCTGCGGATTGCCGGTAATCACAACGCGTTCCAACGGCTTCAGCGAAATCATTGAAGACAGCGTCCACGGATCAATTGTCGATCACGCAGGCGATCTGGTTGGTTTGCGCGACGCAATTCGCTTCTGGTCGGATCCATCGCGCCGCGCGGCAGCGCGCTCGGCGAACATCCAGCGCGCGTCGCAATTCGATATTTCAAAGAACGTCGAGCAAACGCTTGAGATCTTAACGCGCGTTACACTGTAGTGTCCGCTGTCGTCAGCGGATTGGCTGGCTGTCAGCGCCCCATTCGCCTGCCGGAGAGGATCTCCCCAGCGAACTTCCGGGATCAGATCAACTGCTGAGCGCAGCATCCGCGTCTGGAAATATCTGAAACACCTGATCGAGCCGCGAGATTTCGAAAATCGAGCGCACGGTCTCCTGCAATCCAGCCAGCGAGAATTTACCACCGTAGCCTTCCACTTTTTGCATCGCCTCGATCAATGCAGCAAGACCGGCGCTATCGATGTAAGTGACCTCGGAAAGATCCACCACCAGACGTTTGGGCTTTTTTTCGATCATCTGGTTAAGTGACGCCGTGATAGTAGGCGAGACGTGCAGATCAATTTCGCCTTTTAACGGCAGGACGTTGGAACGATCTCGTTGGGGCGGCGGTTCAGATTGGGAAGCGTTTTTCTTCATTGATACCCTGCAATCGTCAATAGATCACCATCCGAGCGTATTGATAATGGTTTCCACATCCGAGAGATCATCAATCAGGAAATCCGGCTGATATTTTGCAAGATCATCACGGCCCCATCTGCCAGTGGCCACCGCAACGGTGCGCGCCCCAAGCGCTTTGCCGCAAGCAATGTCGCGCGGTGTGTCGCCAATGACGTCGATCTCGGATGCGGAGAACTCGCGCCCATGCTTCTCTTTTGCCCTGGCGCGAGCGAACCGCCCGAGCTGGTTGCGATCGCGATGATCGTCGGCAAAAGCGCCAAATTCAAAAAAATGCCAGACGCCGTAGTGCTCAAGTTTCAGCCGTGCTCCGCGGGAGACATTTCCAGTGAGAAGCGCCAGCACCAGATGCGGCCGCGACTTAAGTTTTTCGAGTAACGTGAGCACGCCGGGGAGCAGTTTGCCTTTCCGGCGCGGCAATTCCAGCGAAAGACAATGGAGATAGCTATCCAGGAACGCGCTCACATTTTCGTGAGTCGCCGGAATATTATGTTTGTTCAGAATGCTGACCACGATTCCGGAATCGGTCATACCCGCGATCTCGATGTCGTGCAGATCATCAGCGATACCGAAGCGCTCTGTGAACGCCGACTTGAGTGCTTCAACACCCGCGCCTCCCGAATGGATCAACGTGCCGTCGATGTCGAACAGCAGGAGGCGCTGTTTTGTTTTTGTCATGCCAAAGAAAAGACGAGATCCAAAGACCAATGACGAAGGAATGACAAAGATCAACTCGCGAAAGCTTTCGGAGTCAAATGACGAGGACCCGTTTTAAGGAACAGCCACACGTCTTCGGGTTCCGTCATTCGGCTTGTTTCGACATTCGACATTTGTGCTTCGTCATTAGCGTCTGAGATCCCTCGGCGCGGCAATTTTCGCGCGTCGAAATAGCTCAAAGGCTTGGGGCGTGCATCATCAGCACCGCGACCATGCTCCCAAGAAACACGAGCAACACAATTGCCAGGCCGATAAAAATCCCATTGCGAATCGGGTCATTCTGCTGCGTTTGGCGGCGGAACGGCGACGCAGTGGCAAAATCGGCGGGCGCAGTACTCGGTTCCACTGACCGGGCCTTGCGGAAGATAAATTTTGGCATCTCAGGTCAAATCTAACCGTGATTTGACCGTTTGGTCTAACGATTTGCGTCAATAGCGAGAACTAGGGTTGCATTGATTTGACGGACAGTGGGCTAAGGGTCAAAAACCCAAAGGAAGCCCACATGAAGACACAGTTAAGTAAGCCGGCTCGCAGTAAGGCGAGATACACCGAAGAGTACAAACAAGAGGCGCTGGAGTTATGGCGTAACAGCGGCCGCAGCGCAGCTAAAGTGGCAGCTGAGCTGGGTATTCGGGCGCCGTTGCTCTATCGTTGGGCCCGGCCCAAGCGCCAAGCCGATCAGAGCAAAGCTGAGCTCAGCGCTGGACAAAGTGTTGAACAACTGGAAGCGGAGATCCGTCGCTTGCGCGCAGAGAACGCTAAACTTTTGGAGCAACGGGAAGTTTTAAAAAAATCTCTGGGCATCCTCTCCGAAGTGCCGCCCAGAGGTATGCCCGAATCCAACAGATGAGCGCTCACTACAAGGTGGCCTGGCTATGCGAGGCGCTCCTGGTCTCGCGCAGCGGCTATTACGACTGGAAGAACCGACGCAGCAAACCAGGGCCGCGCGAAGTCGAGAACACTCATTTACGTGAGCGGATCCGGGAGGAGTTTGCTCGCAGTCGCCAAACCTACGGTAGCCCTCGAATTGCTCATGCCTTGGGTTGTCCAGGAAGACGCAACCGCATCGCCCGGCTCATGCGCAAGGAGCGACTCTACGCTCGGCAACGCTCTAAG
>Ga0137403_10002952_pt1 | contig 20548 bp, 19 predicted proteins | sample CZOMad2_1_16fung_FD_122057 | JGI IMG/M metagenome (GOLD analysis project Ga0137403, IMG submission 122057) | Vadose zone soil fungal communities from Angelo Coast Range Reserve, California, USA - CZOMad2_1_16fungal (Hybrid Assembly) | ecosystem: Environmental > Terrestrial > Soil > Vadose zone...
CCTGGCGACGGAAATGTGCCGACAACTTTTCTGACGGCAAAGCCCGCGTCAGAGTACGGCGTGCGATCGAATGAAGTTAAGAGCGGCGAGGACTTTGTGTTTCCCGGTGACGGCAGAAAGACGGAAAACTGGATCAATCTGGACAAGAGTGCCGGGACCGATGAATTCACAATTATTTTTTCGGGTACGCAGCTGACGACGCCGGCATTCTTGGACGCCGCCGCTTTACACGAGCTCAATGACAGCGAACAGGCTGAATTGAAAGCTCTGATCGGCCAATTCAACTCGAACCTGGCCGGCACAGAGGTGATGAAAAACGCGCCGGCGCCTTTTGTCTCAGTAAAAGTCCCCCAAAGCGCCGCCGAAGGCGCGCCCGTGATTTTCAAAATCAAGATCGCGCATAAGTGAAACTAACCACGGAGGACACAGAGGAATACAAGAAGAAAGCTAAGCTGTTTGGGTTTTTTCGATTTCTCCGTGTCCTCTGTGGTTAATATTTTTCTTGTTTGGTGAAGTTTTTTTAGAGGCAACAAGATGAAATCACGAATCTTAATCACGCCGTTGGTTGCAGTTGCATTGGGCTGCGCTTTCTTAATCGTCAGAGCCCAGCAATCCGACGATGAAGTTCGCGGCGCATTTATCAGCTCGCGTCCCAAGACGACCAACCCCAATGCGCCGGTGCGCCGGCATCGTCCGCCGCCGCGCAACACCAACTCATCTTCCGGAACAGCGCGCAATTCGAACAGCGCGCGCAACGAGAACACGGCGAACGCAAACACGAGCTTCGCGAACAAGAATTTGACTAAGACCCTGTCGCAGCCGATCGCCCTCGGCTATACGATGTTCATGCGCGACGTCAACGGCCGCGCCGTGCGTATCGATCCGACCCGTGAATTTCATAACGGTGATCGGATTCGCATCTCGCTTGAGCCGAACATCGACGGCTATCTCTACGTCTTTCACACTGAAGGTGATGGCGCGCCGGAGATGATTTTTCCGGACGCGCGGCTGGAAGGCGGAGAGAATTGGATCGAAGCGCATGTGCCCATCGACGTTCCGTCAACGGTGGAAACGGACGAGCGCCTGCGCTGGTTGCAGTTCTATGGCAATCCCGCTACTGAGCATCTGTTCGTGGTGGTGACGCGTGAGCCGCTCGCCGATGTTCCCATTGCGGAGACGCTGATGACCCTGTGCAGCGCCAACAAAGAAAATTGTCCGTGGCATCCTTCCGTGGAAGTCTGGACGCGCATTCAGCAGGCAGCCAGGGCTGATGTGAAAGTCGTTGCCAGTAACACCGCCGGCCAGGCGCAAACTGAATCGGAGCAAGTCGCGACCACGCGTGGTCTTGGCCTGGACCAAACCGCGCCGCAACCGTCGGTCATTCGCATGAGCGCTTCGACCAGCGCACCAGTTTTGGTCACGATGTTGGATCTGGTTCATAAGTGAGTTGGAGTGCGGATCCGGCGACGGAGTCAGTACCGGGGAGCGGTAGCGACCGGGTATAACTAAGCTCAAACGCCAGCATGTCTACGACCACCCGGTCGCTACCGCTCCCGGTACTGACTTCATGACGACGAGGTTTCAACATGAAAGCAATTCGAAACAATAAATATTTATTGACGGCAGCTGTCGTCATGGTGGCATTCGTTGCGCCATTGCTATTCACGGTTGACGCTCATTATTCGGCTTCGTCTTCTTTAGCCGCTCCCCAGACCGATCCTTCGACTTCGCTCTCACGGGGCCGCGCGCTACTCAAACAAGGTCATGCTGATCAAGCGCTGCCGATGCTGGAATCGGCGCTGAATTCTTTCACTCAAACAAATAACCCACGCGGTATTGCGGCCGCGCAAGATGCGCTGGGCGATCTCTACATGATCCAGGGCCAATACAAGGTTGCACTCGATCATTACCGATCGGCCTATCAGTCGTTTGTCGTGGCGAGCGGCAAAGATCAGACAAGCACGTCGGCTGCGAACAGTGTCGCCAGTCGCGCCGGCTCAACCGCGAGTGCGGCGACTGAGACGGCGGCGAGCACGCTCGACAACGGTTTCAATGCGAACCTGATGCTGGCGAAGATCGGCGACACGAATTATCGGCTGGGCCAAATGTCGGACGCGAGCACCGCGTATTTCCAGATGAACGTGAAGAAGCCAGAGAGCGCGGGCGCCAAAGTTACGCGACGCCTCGGTGGGCTGGGCGCGATTGGCGGCCTCATGCAGACCGGTCGTCCGTCAGTTGAAGTGCCAACCAGCAGCGCGGTCGGTCTACTCGAAACAAAGAAAGAGCTCGATGAATATCGGGTGGCGATTGTTTACATGACTTTCGAACTCGGCATGGGCCGGATCGCCTTCGCGAACAAGGACCTCGAAACCGCGCGCAAACATTTTCAGAACGCGCTCGATGCCGGCAGCGGTGCCTTGCCGGTGGTCGCAAAGCTGGGCCAGACCCGCCGGTTTCGCGCGGCGGCGCGCACCAGTCTCGGCGACGTGGCGCTCCGCGAAGGTCGTTTTAAAGACGCGGCGAAAGTGTTTGGCGATGCTGCCGATGGCGCGAAGAAGGATGAGCGGCTTGATTTGATGTGGCCGGCACAACGCGGGCTTGGCCGCAGCCTTTGGCTGCAAGCTGCGCAGGAAAAAGACGGTGCGAAGCTGCGCGATCAGGCATTGAACGCATATCGCGACGCGCTGAAAACGATCGAAACGATTCGCGCCGGCAGTTTGCGGGCCGACGAATCGCGCACTACTTTTCTAGCAACAACCGAAGATGTATATGACGAAGCGTCGAGCGCGTTCGCCGAAATGGCTTTGATGAATTCATCTGGCGGCGGCGCTCTCTCAGGCAAGGGCCTTGATTACGCGGCTGAGTCGTTTCGCATAGCGGAAGCCGGTCGCGCGCGTTCGCTGCTCGACATGCTCGGCGAAGTCAACGCGCAAATCACTGAAGGCGTGCCGGCGGATTTGCTGAAAAAGAAGCAGGACAATCTCGATCGGCAACAGCAGATTGCCGAGCAACTCACGGGAATTGCGCTTTCCGGCGATCAAAAACAGAAGCCTTCGGATCTCGAAAGCGAACTCGACAAGCTGCAGACGGAATTCGATCAAATAGAAAACCAGATTCGGACTGCCAGTCCAAAGTATGCGGCCCTGACCGGAAACCAACCGCTGGCGCTGGGCGATGTACAGCAGAAAGTTCTCGATGATGGGACGGTGCTGCTCGAATACGCGTTGGGCAACGACAGTTCATTCGAGTTTGCCGTCACGCGCGCCGGTGTGTCGCTTTACAAGCTGCCGCGCCGCAGCGATATCGACAAACTCGCGACTGATTTTCGTGCGCAATTGATTCCGCCAAAGCTGCAACGTCGCATCGTCGGCATCGACGTGGCTGCTGATCAGCAGCGCGGCCTGGGGATCGTTCAGGGTCCGTCGGAAGATTTGCCACCGTTCGTCGCCGCATCGAATGCGCTTTACAAGGCAGTTGTCGAACCAGCCGCCGCTGCCATCGGCGACAAACGAATTCTGGTCGTGGCTGACGGCGCGCTCAATTACATTCCATTCGAAGCGTTGGTGAAGAACAGTGACGGCGCTGATTATGCTTCGCTGAACTATCTGGTGAAAACGAACGAGATCGTTTACTCGCCTTCAGCGTCAGTGATCGCCGCGATTCGAAACGGAAACCCGACCGTAAGGGAGGGTGCTAATAAATCTATGCTGCTCGTCGCCGATCCGGTTTTCAGCCCCGACGATCCGCGCGCCAAGGGAAGTACTGGGACATCTTCCAGTGCAGAAACGCGCGGCCTTGGATTGGGACTCGAGAGCGCTGTCAACGACGTGGACGCTGGGACTGCTGCATCTTCGGCCGGCTTTCATCTCGCGCGCCTTTCCGGGACGCGCACGGAAGCTGATGCAATTTCAAAGATTGCGAAAGCGGGCGGCGCGCAGGCTGATCTCTGGATTGACCTCAACGCGAATGAAGACAACGTGCGCAGTCACGACATGACTGGCTACAGGTTCATGCACATTGCCACGCATGGTCTGCTGGATGCGGAACGCCCGCAGTTTACTGGCGTTGTCTTGTCACTCGTCGGCAATAAGACGAACGACGGCTTCCTGCGCACGGATGAGATTTTCAATCTGAAACTGGGAGCGCCGCTGGTGATGCTTTCTGCCTGCGAAACTGGTTTGGGAAAAGAGAAACGCGGCGAAGGCGTGATTGGTTTGACGCGCGCCTTCATGTACGCGGGCGCGCCCACGGTCGGCGTCAGCCTGTGGTCCGTCGCCGACAAATCAACTGCCGATCTAATGACCGATTTTTATAAGCGCTTGCTGACCAGTTCATCCTCACCCGCCGCATCGATGCGCGCCGCCCAGGTGGCAATGATCGATGGTAAGAAATACAGCGCCCCGTTTTATTGGGCGCCGTTTGTGTTGGTGGGCGAGTGGAAGTGAGTGCGCATTGCTGAAAAATACCAATGAGAACAGGGAATTAGTTGAATGACCAAATCCCCACGGCATTTTCGGCTAAGTCATCCTGACGGGCTGCTATTGCTTCAGGTGTCCAATCGGCGTAGTTATCCAGCTCTCGAGTTATCATGAGTTCGGACTGAACGTATGAGGGTTTCTTTTCTGCAAAGGAGCCGTTCCGAATAGCTGTGTTTAGTCTTCGAGAGAGCAATGTGAGATTTCCTAAGCGATTAAGCAAGCGCGCGTGGTCGCCCCAGCGTTGCCCAACTTGAGGAGTTTGGGGATATATATGTTCGACATGAACTTTTGGCGGTAGAGCTACTTCGAGCTCCTCGGTGGCGCGTTTGGATAATTCGATCTGCGTAAGGATATACCTAGCGGTTCCACGATCAGAAATAGTTGCCATCCTGAACGCTTCGCTAAAATCATGGTCGTCGGGCGCAAAGTCTCTGAGAGTATTGATTCCTGCTGCACAATCGCCGGTATCTCGTATGCTCTTCGCTAATTCAAAGGCCACATCTTCCAACAAGCTATTCTCAAGCCTCGCAATCACATTGTGACGAACATAAGTTACGACCATTGCGCGAAGTAGTCTTGCGAGTTCGTGTTTATCGGCTATAGTTTCGCACCCGCTAAGGGCTAAGGGATACATAACCGTAGCACCCAAACTGTTCAAATCATTTAGGTGTTTACTCACGTCGGCATCGTCATCGTGGCCACTGACGATGTCACGATAAACGAGGGAGGAATCCTTCAAACTGCGCGAGAAATCAAGACTCTGAATGTCGTTCTCTAAGATGAAATCGCGAATCTCTCTGTACAGCGATTGGGTCTTAATATCACCTTGATGTGAAATCCAGTAATGTCGGATAAAGGTTTTAAGCTTTACGTCGCTTTCAGACTCCAGTATTTCTCCCCACAAGCCAGCGATTTCTTCCTGCTGATCCGCTTGAGCCCTTCGCATAACAAGATTGCGGAGCAAGTCCGGCGTCGACAGACCGATACCACGATCGTTAAGAGTCTCGAACACTAATGCCGCATTGTTCTCGTCTTGAGATACGATAGCCACAACTGAGACGTGCTGAGTTAATAGACGCTGAACGCGAAGTACCCAACCATTGAAGGTCTGAGGATTGTTAAGGTGGTCTAAGTGCCGCTGAAACTTTCCTTCAAAATACTCTCGCGCCTTTCGAATCAATTGGTGAGAGTCGATCGAGGCGGGTGGTGGGACATAGTTGGGCCCCCGCATTTCAAGAACCTCACGTCTAAAGAAATCTCTGTCGTATCTATTTAGAGTTATCTTATCGACCCTCGTTTGAGTCGCGTCATCAAAGTCTATTAGGAACTTGTTTGATGTTCTCGTCGCTGCGTTTTGGCTAAAGGGAGCGAGAAAATCTCTTATTACCGATAGGAGAATTGCCGATGTTGCTAACCTTTGTTGTCCATCCAACAAAAGGTGCCACGCGTTATTGTCAACTAAGACCACAGAGCCAACAAAATACTCTTGTCCATCGATGTTATTTCCTGGATATCGACCATCAAAGCTGAGAAGATCTTTCCAAAAAGTATCAATTTCAGAACTGGTCCAACTGAAATTGCGCTGCCAATCCGGTACTCGAATAGGTGGATTTGTTGTAGAAAGCAAGTTGCCTATCGTAAATCGTTCGGGTGTGTATTGCGGCATGTGGTAGTTCCAAGAGCGAGCAATTAGGCGCGAGGGTTCCCGGAAGAAACTTACGCAGCTTCTTCATCAATCTTCTGTTGCAGCCACTGATTCACCAACGTCTCGACTTTGACGCCGCGCTTAGCTGCTTGTTCTTCTATCTCGTTCAATAATTCGAGATGAACCGGAACGGTGCTGATGACTTCGAATTGGGCGTCGGGTGCATCGGTATCAAACTCGGTGAAGTCGTGGGTATCCCAGAACTCTCCGATCTCTTCGTCAGACTTGGCTTTCGAGATGCTGCTCAATCTATTTTCTTCCATAGGCTTTGCGTTCTTTGTCGGTCATATCGCGAGCGCTGATGATAACCGCAGTCTTGCGAGCCGGTTTGTAAATGAAAAACACAGAGAGATATCGTCCTCCGAGCGTCTGAGCAAGAGCAACATAAAGATTTTCTCCAGGTGTGTGTCCTTTTTCTGCGAACCGAATGCGAGGCTCGCTAAAGAAAATCTGTCTGGCTTCACGGAGAGTGACATGATGTTTTGACTCAAGCTTGGCTTCGACGCGTTCAGAGCAAACGATATTCTCAATTTGCACTTCATCGATTCCTTAAGAATGGAGATTTGCGTCCGTCCGAAGGTGGGCAAGGCGCTTCTTTCTCCATTCAGAAATATTCTTTAAGCGGCGACGGAATTCGGCGTCCGAGACTTCAGCTTTCGCCGGTTTCTTCGTGGCAGTCTGAGGCACGACTTGATATTTGTTCTTCATGAATGACTCCGGGTTCATTATCATCCGAAGAGTCTTTGGATATCAAGAATTTGTGCTTGCCTCCGCATCCGAAGCCCGCTATGCCCTGCTATGGCACGATCACGTCAACGTAATCCTTCGAATTATAGATATCGTCAGGAAAGACGAGCACGCCTTTGTCCGTATCGAGATCGAGATTCAGAACTTCTTTGAAAGCCAGCCACACCAGTTGACTGCAATAGAAGCGACTCTGATCGCTCTTGTCGAGACCCTGAATGATTGGCCAGCGATAAGGCCTGCCTTTGCGTTCGCTGATCCAGCGAATGACGCGAGGCAATTCGTTAGCAGAGCTTCCCTTAATTCTCACTACCCCAATGTGCGCATAGCCGGATGCAAACTTATTCCATTCGACCGAGCGTACTCCCGGAGCATCGGTTGGCAACTCAGCAGTTGATTCGGCGAGGGTCCCATTCTTTGCATCGACGACCATCGCGATGTGATTGAAGCGCCCCCACGTCATGTAGTTGATCACGTGCGAGCCAAACACAATGTCGCCGTCGCGCAGCAGCTTCCTGATCTCGTCGGTATTCTGCGGGTTGATTTTTCGTGCGGCGGCGTCCGGCGCTTCCATGATTTCGGACGGGAGATTCTTGACCAGGCTCGTCAGATCGACGGCATTGAATCCGTCGAATGATTTCACGTTGGTGATTTGATTCAAGACCGGGCCCAGCGCGAGCGACGCCAGCGGTTGGTTCGCAATTCGTTGGAATTCAACCGCCGGAACAAAAACGAAGTCGCCATTTCGCTTTGCCCCGGGAAGACTGCCGATTATTTCAGCCAGACCAGCCGGTAGAATCACAGCCGGATTGCGTGCGTCGCCCATCGGCGCGCGCGCGTCGAATTTGAATTCGAGCCAGGAATCGATTGTGCGAGCCTGGGCGTTTGCGGGAGTGACGCTCGCTCTGGCGATCAATAGCACGCTGATCGCCAAAACGAGCAGTAAACATCGAGATGTTTGGATCGCAAACATCAGTTACGGCGTCGCTGTCAGCGTGAATGTCGCATTGGGCACGGACGTCTTCAGGTCATAGCTGACGATATCCAAATCTGCGAGCGGCTGACCCTGTAAACGCGTGACGACGTGAAACGGCAGCATCATGCAATCCGCCCGACGATAGTTGGTGCGCTCTTCTTCGATCAAAACCTGGCTGCGAAAGCGCGTCGTGATCTTATCGATCAGAAACGTCTGCATGTTGATCCAATAACGGACCGTATCGTCGGCATTGAACTTAACTTCCACCACGTAATCATTGCCTTCGTCTTTCTGGCGCGCCGAGACGAGTTGACCTTCGATCGCGCGATTCAAAGTATCGAAGCCCATCATGCCCCAGTGTCGCGAGGCCGCGGCTTCGCGCACCCGAAACTCGTTTCCGAAAATCATGCCGCCGCCGGTCGATCCGGTGAACACCAGATAGGTGCGACCGGGCAGCGTGGCGGTCGGCGCAACTTCCAGCCGGCGTCGCAACTGCTTGTCCTGGTAATCGGTGATGTTTAGTTTGACTTCGGCCATGCCGCCGAGCGGATTGGCGCCCATGCCTCCAAATGCGACCGCATTCACAAAACCGCTCGCCTTAACAGTTGCGTATTGAAGATTCGCGTAGTCCGCACCGCCGTGGGCGATGCGAGTGACGCTGAGAATCTCGCGACCGGTAAATTCCGCGGCTGAATTTGTGCGCGGAATCGAACCAATTGCCAGGCCGATCAGCACCATACAGCACAGCACGATCAGAACTCTTCTCGCTGAATGTTTGCGTAACATGTTCGAATAATCCTCCTGTAGTTTTTCGTCTTACGATTGCGAAGAACGCGGTGAGGTTAACACGACTTTAGAATCATCGGGCGTAACGCAGTGGCACCGTGACCAACAACGGCCCGCCAATTTTGCGTGCGGCGACGCGATAGACGGTCTGTGGTGGCGGGCCCGCTTGCGTAAGCTGGCGTCCATTGGCAGATCCCGCCATCTTCTCTTCGTTGGTCCACGCGCGCCCGGCGCCGCCTACTAACTCCAGAGTCTCGGCCACTCCGCCCCACAATTTTTCCCACTCAGAAATCTGCGACTGCAAGATCCGCATTGGCTGATCGCCGATGTTCAATGGCAATTGCTGTGGGGTGAGAATTACTGTCAACACTTCAGCCGTCTGATCGCGACGGTTGCCGGCAGGCTGCGCGGTGAAATAGCTGTACTGATCTTCCTGCGCGGGAATATCGATCAGCCTTCCCGGCAGCACGCGATTGTCTCCGCCGCGCGTGCGCATGGTGGGAAAGATGAGCATGGGCTCTCCCAAAGATCCATCCGCGTACTGTTCGCGATCGATGATGTAGAGAAAACCCGGGCGCGGCGATTCGACCGAGATGCGGATGCGATCACCGATGTTGACCGGCGTGCCCGCTTCAATTCTCTCGGGCGTCCACTGTGATTGTTTCAAGCCATCGAGCACCAGTACGCGTGCGCCTTCATCATTCGCGCGCGCTGGCCGCAGGCGCCAGATGGTGACACCAATCTCTTCCGTTGCCGGTGGGCGCGCGCCGCGACGAGCCACCCGCGCGGCTCCGGTGCGACGATAGAGGGGCGGCTTGCTGGCGGTCGAGCCACTGCCCATCCCGGCGCTTGCTTCCGATAACGGCCGCGCTTTGTTGAATCGATCGAGTGTGATTTGACGCGACGATTCTTCTTCCTGCTGCGGTTGCGCTTCAACCACGCCGGTGCAGACGCAACAGAAGATCATGGGCAAGACTCGTGTAATGAAGCTATGAGTTGTCATCTTTATTCTTACTGGTTGCCGCAAGCTGCACGTATCGCGGCCAAAGCTGCGGCTGCTTCCGTCGGCGAAGAGGCGCGGAATCTGACTACCGCGCCGCCCCAACCAGTAACCTCAACCAGCACTGCTGGATTGTTCGTGTTAATTTCGCGAATAAAAAAGCCGTCCGTTCTAGCCAGCGTGAAGTACGAGCATTGGAGCAACGTAGGTACTGGATCGGGATGCAGCTTGTAATCGACGGTCTTGTTATTGTCTGCAATTCCCGCTGTGCCTTTGTCCCAAACGAACCGAATGCCTGAGGCGGCGATCACCATTTTGCCGGGGCGCGCACTGAAACCCGCGGACATTACTCCCAAATAACCAGTGAAGCTCTTAGCGTTGGGATCGAGCGAGGCCTCATCCGTAGAGGTTTTGTTGGCCGGAGCCGAGAAATTCTTTCCAGGATTTGCGCAGACGTAACGAATTGCGGCGAGGGCATCGTTTGCTGCTGCGGCAGACTCGGCTTCGAATCGTGTTCTTTGCCTGCCGTCGCGTATCTCGCGCACAAAGGTGCCGTCGGTTCGTGCCTCAACCAAATCGGCGCATGAAAGAGTGTAGGGTTTGTATAGCTGCCCGTTTATTTTGTTTTGCTCCACATCGTCATAAACAAATTCGATCTTGTTGGGCGTGACGATCAGCGTTCCGGGACTGTTAACGTTGAGCATTGCGCCGCGCAGTACGTACGCACCCTTAAATTTCTTGATGTTGCGCGCGACTTCATCAGCTTTGGCTTTCTCTTTCTCGGCAGTTTCCAGCGGTGCTAATCTGCGCCTGGCCAACACAACGAATTCGCCATTAGGATACTTCTCTAAATACGCGCGATAGTCATCAGCGCTCTGGCTGTTCTTGATCGAATCCCAAAAAGTTAATTCGGCTTGTCCACCGCCTGTCACCGGCGCGGATGTCTCGGCGGGTTTGGTGACCGGTTGCATTGCGGCAATTCTGTTTTTGGCGAGGGCCACGAACTGCCCTTGCGGATAACGTTCAAGATAGGCTTTAAAGTCATCGATGCTCGTGCTGCTCTTGATCGTGTCCCAGTAACTTAACTCGAACGCCATAGGATCGATTCTTGAAGTAACCGCTGCGGGCGACGTGTCCGTTGGTGTGCCGGCGAAATAAAAAGATCCAACCAGCGACGAAGCTTCCCACGGCACTTGTTTGCTGCCGGTTTGCTTCATCACTTCCGCGCGCACCCGCATGAACATGTCGGTAATCGACAGGCCCGGCACCCGCATCTGCTTTAACAATTCCGAAGTGTAGAGCCCGTTCTGTCCGGCGCCATCTGAGGCTACGCGTCCGGGCGCAGTCGCGTAAGCGATCAAAGTTCCAGTAGGCGCGTCAACTTGCGCCAGACCATCACTGGCCGATCTGAAACTGCGAGCAAACGGATTGTTACGGCACGCATCGAGGATGACGACGTTCAGACCGTTCTGCGCATCGTCCATGAAATTCAGCACGAGAGAAGCGTCGACTCCTGAATCTTCAACTTCGGCTTCGCTTTGAATGTTCGCGTCAATTGGGATCAGGTAGTTGCGACCCTTCGATTGCACGCCGTGCCCGGCATAGTAAAACAATCCGGAGCCACCGTTCTTTAGCTTCAGGCCGAACTCGCGAATCAGACGCTTCATATCTTTTTGGCTGACGTTGATACCGCTGGTCACGTCGAAACCCAGCGTCTTCAAAGCCGCGGTCATGTCGCGCGCGTCATTGGGCGGGTTCTTTAAGGGCGGAGCACTTGTGTAAGCGCCGTTTCCGATTACGAGCGCGATGCGTTTGGCGGTGGACGTAGGGCCGCTGTTCGTTTGAACGAGTTGGCGATTCGGCTCCTGGGCGCTGGCGAACGCGAAAAGACAGAGGAGGAGGGTCAGGATATGTATTCGAAAAATATTCTTCATTCGTTTAGAGGCGGGCTACTGCCCGCCTTTGGAGTGCGCTGACTTGTAAGCGCTTTCAAAAGCGGCGACTAGTCGCCGCACTCCAAAACTGTGCTTGCGGTCAATTAGTGATGTTCCAGCTCGATCGCGTTAACCAGCACGTCCGTTCTGGCTTTCACGACGGATTGTTTCCTGGTCGAATCTTTGGTGACTTCGGGCTTCGTGGATGAATGTTGTTTGAGAAAGTCGCGCACGGTCCGCGCCTTCGCTCCGTCCTTGATCTCACCGAGGTCGCGATCGTTGACCGCACCGGCCACGGCTTCCAATTCCGGTACTGGCGATGCGGACCAAACCAGCCAGAAGTTTTCGGTGCCCTGGTGATCGTCGAAACGCATCCACGCCGTTTGCAGTTTCTGATTAGCAGTTACCCGCGGCGAGCCGCCATTCGTCGTCGCTTCGGGAAACAGCACGTTATAAGTCGTCGCGTCGCCGCTCGCTGGACCTTCGTTCAGCAGATACAAATAGCCATCCTGCGGACTGGAGAGATTGATGCGAAACTTCCAACCGTTCTCGAAAATCTCCTGGCCCGAGGACTCGAACTGATCCTGAAAAGGTTTGCCGTCGCGCATCTTCTGCACCGTCAGCGAGTAGGCGAGCGAGCGTTCTGTGGCATTGCGCGCGCCGAAGATTGCCTCGCGCTTCCAAACTCCGAGGCCCGCGGCGACGCCGATTAATACCAGCAGGATCAAGCCGAGAGCGACTTTCAATCCTGGGCCCGAGCGAGCTGATTCCCCTTCTGCGACTGGCGTATACAATGCCGGATTCAGCGTATCGGCTTTCGCCGGCTCGAAGCGCCCCGCGATTGTTTTTTGCGAAAGATCCGCTGTTTGCCGTGCAGGCGGATTCGCCTGCGTCGCCAACTGCGTCGCCGGAATCTGCGAGCTCGGCGCACTTCTCTGGTCGAGGGTTAGCTCATCAGTTAGTGCCCGAGCCAGCGCGTCGCCAAACTCTCTCGCCGTTTGAAAACGCTGCGACGGTTCGAAACTTAGCGCGCGCAAAATGATCTCGTTTGCGTCCGTTGAGACCGCCGGACGCAGGTCACTTGGACTTATGCGCACACCCTGCCGCTGCATCTCGAGCAACTCGAATCCGGTTTCAGGATTGAATGGTTTGCGGCCCGTGATGACTTCGTAGGCGATCGCACCAAAGGCGAAAATGTCGGTGGCGGCTGACGTGGGACGTCCGCCCAATTGCTCGGGCGCCATGTAAGCAACCGTGCCCGCGGTCGACCCGGCCATGGTGCTGGGCGCGACCATCGAATCTTTTAATTTCGCGATTCCGAAATCAATGATCTTCACTTGCTCTTCGCCGGCGCCGAAACTTTGCAGCATGATATTTTCCGGCTTTAAGTCACGGTGAAAAATTCCTTTGTCATGCGCCGCGCCCAGGGCCCGTCCCATCTGCTTGATCATCTCGCCCGCACGATCGATTGGCATTCCTTCAGGCTTAATCTGTGAACGCAGCGTCACGCCATCGATGTATTGCATCACGAGGTAAGGTTTGCCGTCGGGCAACTCGCCGGTGTCGAGGATGCCCACCACTCCGGGATGATCGACTCGCGCCAGCGCTTCTTTCTCCTGTTGAAATTTTTGTACGACCCAGGAATTCTGCAGCGACTTGTCGAGCAGTATTTTGATCACGATGTGCTTGTCGTGAAGTTTTCGATCGCTGGCGAGGTAAACTGCGCCGACACCGCCCTGGCCCAGTTCGCTTTCGATGAAATAACGCTCGTCGAGCGTTTTGCCGATGAGATTCGATTGCTGAGGCAGAGTAGTTTCGTTGAGAGGAACCGCGGACGTTCCGTTGAGCGTGACCGTTTCGAGTTGTGATTTGTCGGCAGGCATGCGTCGCGCATTCTTAGCTTGCAAAGCTAACTCTTGGTTTCATGGAACAATGGGGCGAGAGAGGAATTCGCCCTCTAAGATCACATCGAAGGTCGCATCTCGACTCACTTGTTGATGCGCTTCATTCCGCAGGCCTCGATGATGGCGTTAAGCACGTCGGTCGTTATGTCGCTGCCGGGCTTAACCGGAGTGAAGAAGCCGCCGGTCGCGGGCTTCACCGTAAAGAACATTAGCTGACGCTCCTTCTTGCCATCGATCGGAGTCAGGTACAGATTTACATGGCCCAGTGCAAAAGCTGATTGACCCTGTTCGACCCGTTTGATCTCGGAGCATTGCACCGTCACATTCTTGTTCTCTTTCTGCTTTCTAGGTTCGAATTGGATAGCACCGGGCGCTATGGTCAGCGTGCCGGACGTTCGCGAAGCATCCTGAACATCGTACAGGTGCGTGTTGCGGTTACGCTCGGCGGCCGCGGCGTTCTCTCGTGCTTTCGCGGCCTCGCGCCCTTCGGCTTCGAGCGATGCGATGCGACTGTTCGCCAACTCTACAAACAGTCCCCCCGGAAACTTCGTCGTGTAAGCTCTGAAGTCGGCGGGATTGCGGCTGTCTTTGATTGCGTTCCAGTAGAGCATCTCGACGGAATCGCCGCCGCTGGCGCCGCCCATTGGCTTCGAAGCCGAGGAGCGCGATTTTGCGAGCGAGGCGAATTGGCCATCCGGATATTTTTCCAGATAGGCTTTGAAATCTTCGGGGTTGTTGCTGCTCTTGATCGTGTCCCAGTAAGACAGTTCGATGGCCGCCGGATCAACGATATTCATGTTCGGCGTGTTGTTGGACGCGGCGTTCGTTGCTGAGTTAGTGACGGCGAGCACCAATTCGTCCGCGCGATAGCCCTCGATCACTGCGAATGGTTTTTGCTGCTTCGTCGATCCGAGATCGATGGCAATGCGCTTTGGCACTGCGTCCTGGACGTACTTGACCAGCGCCGAGAGGGTGACTTCGCCTTTGTCGTTGGCGGCTCCGCCCTTCAAACCCTCGACGACGGCCCAACTGAAATAGCCCTGCTTCTTCTCGGTGTACTCGTAGGCACGCTGGCCGATACCGGTCGCATAAACGGTCGCGAAGGCCTGCACTTCTTTGTTGCGCACGTCGAAGTTGAAAGCATTCACGTAAGCATTACTTAAAGGATTCGGCGCGTCGGCGCGGCCGCCGGGATCGTTGCGACAGGCATCGAGCAGCAGGACCACCTGGCCCACGCCGGTTTCCTTGATCCAGGATTTCACGCGAGTCATGCTGATCGCAGTTTCTTCAAGGAAAGAAATCGAATCACTGATTTGCGCATCGGCGGGCAGCAGAAACGCTTGCCCGGCCCGCTCCATTCCGTGACCAGCAAAGGCGACCAACAACAAACCGTCTTTGGGAACGGTGGTGCTCAGGTTCGAGAGTCGGCGCAGAATGTTTACGCGCGTCGGCTGGCGTTCGATTGGTTGACTGGTCGAAAGCAGAATTACCTGGTCCTGCGGGAAGCCGGAATAGCGAACGAGCGCGTTGGCGATCATTTGCGCGTCATTGTCCGAGCCTTTCAAGGGGCTGATTTGAGGGTCGATGTATTTATCAACACCTATGACCAGCGCCCAGCGCTTGGCACTTACCGGCAAGGTTTTCACTTGATCTGCTTGCGCCGCATCGGACGTCGAGAGGGGTGTTGTGGTAGCCGGCGCGGACTGCTCAGCCGGTTTCGGCGGCAGTTGTTGCAGCTGCCGTGACGTCGGCTCGGTCGTTGCCGGCGATGTCGTAGGCGCGGGCTTTTGCGTCGCGGCAATTTCGTCAACTTTGCGGGGGGCAGGCGAAGTCGACGGCATTGGTTGAGCGGGCGGCGGCGAAGTATTCGCTGGAGTCGTTACCGGCGCGGTTTGCGGAGCGCTAACAGGTGCTGATGTTTGGGCCACCTGTTGACTCGGCTCAGACGCTTTAGTTACATCCGCGCTCGCGAGTGCGGTGGGTATCTCTTTCTCGAGCTTGCGGGCGAGCTTCGCATCAACCGTGCTTAGCTTCTTCAGTTGCTCGTTTGCCAAATCCGCTTTGCCCAGACGCGCGTACGCCTCACCCAAACCGTAATAAGCATCGCCGTAATCGGGCTTGATTTTTATCGCGCTGCGAAAGAAGGGAATCGATTTCTCAAAGTCTGCGCCGCGCGAGTACGCATAACCGATTCCGTAAAACGCCTCGGCAAAAGTCGGATCGAGCGACGTGGCTTTTACCAGCGGCGCGAAGGCCTCGCCGTGACGCCCCATCGCGTTAAAGAAATAGCCGAGATCATATTGGGCGTCGGCATCATTCGGCGCCAGGCGTACTTGTTCTTTGTAAGCGACCAGCGCCTGTTCCGAATTTCCGCTATTGAAGTAGGCGTCGCCGAGTCCGCCAAAAGCCGGCGCATAATTTGGATCGAGGCGAATCGCGATCTTGTAGGTTTCGATCGCTTCCGGATACTTCTTGTCCTCGGACAGTTTCTCAGCTTCATCGACGAGACCGGCGGCTTTGCTCGCTGATTTGGGCGCGCGATCGCGGCGCTGCGCCGATGCGGTGATGCTGAAGCAGAGAAAACTACAGACGACCAGAAACAGGATCGACTTCGAAAAGGGGGCTGTCATTTTCACGGTCAACTCCTAAAGCGGATTTTTACTTTCGTACGTGGACCGGCCCGTACCGGTGCCCGGAAACAGCGCTTACTCGCTCTTAATTGGTTATAGGCTAGGCGCGCCTTAAGCCTTTGTCAATACTGTTCTTAGCCTCAGCATTGTGACAAGCCACGCGCTGGTCTATCATGAAGCGAAACGGATCGAACCATGATTGATAATCACTTCACCGAAATTGCCGATCTTGAATCTCTGGATCGTTTTGTGGCGAACTTGAATGGTTCGGCCGGAGTGGTGTTCAAGCACAGCGACACCTGCGGCATCAGTGCCCGCGCCTATACCGAAATGTCGAAGTTGGAGCTGCCCATTGGTATAGTGGTAGTGCAACACGCACGGTCCGTTTCAGACGAGGTTGAAAAGCGCTGGCAGGTGAATCACGAAACACCCCAGGTACTGATTATCAAGAATGGCAAATCTGTTTGGAACGCTTCGCATTTTCAGGTGAAGGCCGATGGGGTCGCGGCGGCAGTTGCGCAAGTAGACAGCCACCAGTGAGAGGCGGGGCCTGATTATAGCCATGGAAATCGCACAACGACGCCAGGCGATCGAGCCACGCGAGATTTCGCAAGTGACCGATACACACCTGCGGATTAGCTGGGCCGATGAAAAAGTTTGCAACTATGACGCTGCCAGGTTGCGCCGGGCGTGCCCGTGCGCGCAATGTGTAAACGAATGGACTGGCGAGCGCACTCTGAAAGCGGAGGCGATCTCGGACGAAGTTGAGATTAAGGATGTTTCGATTGTGGGTCGCTATGCGCTGAATTTTCGCTGGAGCGACGGACACGAAACTGGTATTTATAGCTTTCAATATTTGCGCGATCTATGTGACTCGAGTACCGAACCGCTTGCGCCGGCAAGCGCGTGAGAGCTCATTGATATCAGGGTGCGGTGAAGCGCTCGCGGCCGCGAGCGGTTCCGCACCGTTTGTTCCTGCTTAACCCCGGGCGGCGGACTCGCCGTGCAAGCGTTATTGTTTCGCGTGAGGCGCAACAAGATGAACGAACGAATCATGATTATCTCGGACGACGAGCCAAACGCATCTCTTGAGCGGGCGCTCGACGGACATGGATTCACGGTTACAGTCGCTGAAAGTGCCAATGATGGATATGAGCGGCTGAGCCAGTCACAGTTCGATCTGGTGATCGTAGATTTGAACAGACCAATCACCGGCGTTTCGTTGATCAAACGAATTCGGTCGAACCCGTCGCTTCGCCGTCTGCTGGTCTTGACGATCGCTGAATGGGGAACCGGACAGCCCACCATGGCCCTGGCCCAGGGCGCCGACGGCTTCGAGCCCGCGCCCGTCGATGCCGGCCGTTTAGTGGCGGCGGTCGCGAAACTGCTCCGGCCAAACATGGTAATGACTGCATCGGCGAGCACGACTAACGCTGAATCGGAAGAATGATTTGAATTGAAGGCACGACCTTATACGAAGGGCCGCTTATTCATGGACGAACGAGATTTTTTTAACGAGAAACAGGAAAGCAAACGCGCATCATTCGTGTGCCCGAGCTGCCGCGAGCGCAGTGATTATGATGTCCGCTGGATGACGCGAACGCGGAAGCAGGCACCGCCGCGCGGCGCTAACGAAATGGATCGCGCGCGGTTCGCGAAGTCGCGCGATTACATGGTACGCATCGACGACATGGTCGCCTGCCCTCGCTGCCGCAAACGGTTTGAGATTCCCATGTCACAGTCGGTCGTGTTTATTTGACCGCGCACGTGCCGGAAAGTCGATATGCAAGAGAAGGCCACAGCGGAAAGAGCCTCAGAATTAACAACCTCGTAACATTTTAGGGTACTATTTCTGCAACTATAAGGGCCGGATCGGCGTCTAATAGTTGCTTTCCCAAGAGAGATCGGGCCAACCAGGCCGGAACTTTAAACCAGATATTTCGTTTATCCTGATTGCAACCCGCTCTCCTTTTAGCTTATATCTGAGTTAGTTATGTCCGAAAGAAAAGTAAAAATCGTCAAACGTGCTGAGCGCGTTAACCGCAAGCGTGGCAAACCTAAAGTTGTCCGCAAGACTGCCCATGACATTGTCAACACGGTCACCGAATGGGTCACCGAATTTGAACAACGACAGCGTGCAGAAACTGCCACAGCCATCGAAAACCTGATTCGCTCTCGCCGCCAACAGCCTAACGAAGCCTAAGAATTTGGCCATCCCGTCCGGAACAGACCCGCAGAAATTAATTATTTGCGCCGGTCGGCGTAGACGTCTGTAATATCGGATCACCAACGACGGAATTGCTTTACCGGTGTGCACTTGCCGGTGATATTATTTGCTGCAAGGAGGCGCCTTGCCATGAATTCCTGCGCTAGTCACGTGCGCCCGCGATCTGTAACTCGAGTTTCCATTGGTACGATTTGTCTGCTGGTCATTGTGGTGGTCGCCGCCGGAGTTTGGAGCGGTGCGCCAATCGTCCGGGCCCAGGGCGAAGACACGTACGATTCCGAAGTTGCCAAAGCGAATGATCTGCTGCGGCGCCGTCGTTTCGAAGACGCGCTGAAGAGTTATAAGCGCGCCAACGACATGCGCGACAAAAAGTCCGCCGAGTGTCTGCTGGGAATGGCCCAGGCTTACTTTGGCCTGGAGGCGTACAAGAATGTTGTCGAGACCTGCGAAAAAGTGATCGAAGTCGCGCCCGGCGACGTGCAGAGTCTCGCCCAGGCATATAACTTTGAAGGCATTGCGTTGCAGACTCAGGCCAGCATCAAGGATCAGAAAAAGCTAGCTGATGCTGAGGCGGCATTTCGCAAAGGTCTCGCCCTTAGCGTGGAACTGCCGATACTTCGTTACAACCTTGGTTTCACGCTGCTCGAGTTAGGTCGCGACGCAGAGGGAATTGTCGAGCTGAAAAAATATGTCGAGGCACAGCCCAATGGGTCGAAAGCCGAGAGTGCTGCCAGGTTGATCGAGAACCCGCGCCGCGCGCGTGAGGCTTACGCTCCGGATTTTTCGCTGACTACTGCCGACGGCGAATTCGTCTCGCTCGAAGATTTGCGCGGCAAGGTTCTGTTGCTGGATTTTTGGGGCACCTGGTGTCCGCCGTGCGTAGCTTCGGTACCGGCACTGCGCGATTTGCAAAGACGATTCGCGAAAGAGCCTCAGTTCAAAATGATCAGCGTCAGCAGCGACGGCGATGAGGGGAAATGGCGCGGTTTCATCGACAAGAATCAAATGGGCTGGACGCAATACCTTGATCGGGACCATCACGTCCAGCGGGCTTTCGAAGTCCACGCGTTCCCGACCTACATTCTGATCGACGCTGAGGGCATTGTGAGATTTCGCGAGATCACATCGAGCTGGGAGCACACCGGCGATCTGCCTGATGCGATCAAGAGATATCTGAAGCTGGCGGCGAAAGGGCCGTCCGAATAAGGCTTATTCAGTCAATCAGAATAATTGACAGTCTTATCGTGCGGGGATAGCATCGCGTTGGAGATCGCCCCCAACAAAACGCGATGAAATCTTCACGCTCGAAACGCGGGAAGCGAAAGGCATCGATCATCAGTTCGATTCGCCGCCCGCTGGCGCCTGCGGGGCACCCATTGAGTGCGGCGAAGCCCGATCCAAAAGCGCGACCCGCGGGACGCAAAGCAAAGCACAAACAACGCCCTGAAAAACTGGAGCTAACAGAGGAATATTAGTTTCCGAAAGCCCGACAACTATCTTATGAACGACACTGGCCAGGAATTCATTTCGCGCTCACGTTATCATCTCATCGAAGACTTTCTGCCGAAGATCGAAAGGTGTCTCGAGCGGCTGACCGATGAGCAAATCTGGTGGCGGCCGAATGAACAATCGAACAGCATTGGGAATCTGCTGTTGCATCTGAGCGGCAATGCGCGCCAATGGATCGTGGGCGGCATAGGCGGCGTCGCGGACGCGCGCGATCGTGATGCTGAGTTTGCCCAACGCGACCGGATTGCGCGCGACGATCTTCATTCACTGTTGAAGAGAACGCTGGCCGACGTTGACGCGACGCTGGCGCAATTCGACGCGAATCAACTTGTTGAGCGCCGCACCATCCAGGGATCAGATGTCTCAGTGCTGGAAGCGATTCTTCACGTCGTCGAGCACTTTTCGATGCATGCGGGCCAAATAGTTTACATTACGAAGCATCTAACCGCGCACGATCTACACTTCTATGATTTATGACGGTTTGCGCAATCGTCACATTTGTTTATCATTCGCCCTATCCGTTCTTAAGCGCAAGAGTTTCGAAAAGTTATTGCGATCCGAAATCTCGAACATGATTTCGTCCAAGGTCAAACTTGGAGGCGGTGGAATGTAACTCGCGGGACCCTAACACAAACCGCACCCAGCCTAGAGGCAT
>Ga0137403_10002953_pt1 | contig 20541 bp, 18 predicted proteins | sample CZOMad2_1_16fung_FD_122057 | JGI IMG/M metagenome (GOLD analysis project Ga0137403, IMG submission 122057) | Vadose zone soil fungal communities from Angelo Coast Range Reserve, California, USA - CZOMad2_1_16fungal (Hybrid Assembly) | ecosystem: Environmental > Terrestrial > Soil > Vadose zone...
ATTAAGTCGGTCAAGAACACGCAGCAGATCACCAAGGCCATGAAAATGGTCTCGGCGGCAAAGCTGAAGCGCGCGCAGGATCGCGTCGTCAACGCGCGGCCGTTCGCCAACAAAATGACCGAGGTGCTTGGCTCTTTGGCCGCGCAAATCCCGGAGGATTTTCATCATCCGCTGCTCGACACGCGCGGCGACGAACGCTATCTCGTCGTTTTGATCACAGCGGACAAAGGATTGTGCGGCGCCTTCAATACCAACCTCACCAAGGCAGGCCAGGCCTTTCTGAAAGAAAACAAGGACAAGCAGGTTGAGTTGCTGCCGGTAGGCCGTAAGGGGCGCGACTTCTTCCGGCGCCGCGCGCAGCTCGCCGGCGAATACATCGGCTTGAGCGGGAAAGGCCGGATTGATTTTTCCGAAGCGCTCGAGGTGGCCCGCGATATCGTCAAACGATTTACGGAAGACGAATCACTCGATAAGGTCTTTCTCATTTTTGCCGAATTCAAATCGGTTTTGAATCAGCGCATAGTCGTCGAACAAATCCTGCCGATCTCTCGCACGACCGAAGCAACCGAAGATCCTGACGCCTCTACCACGCAGGATTACATCTACGAACAACCGCCGGCGGAAATTTTCAGCCGTTTGCTGCCGCGCCTGGTCGAAACGCAAATCTTTCGGGCCCTGCTGGAATCAGTAGCTTCCGAACAGGGCGCGCGCATGACTGCGATGGATGCAGCTTCAAAGAACGCGGGCGATTTGATCTCTTCACTCACGCTCAACATGAATCGCGTGCGCCAGGCTGCGATTACCCGCGAGATTATCGAGATCGTGTCTGGCGCCTCAGCACTTTAATCACTTTAATTTGGAGTGCGCTCGTAGCGCGAAGCGGCCACGGCGCTTTGAATGCCTAATCCAGAAATCCAAAGCGGTGTCACGCTACGCTTGCCACCGCACTCCAAACAACGGCTATGGCGCTATGGCCCGCTCATCTTATGGGCGGCACTGATCTTTATCGGCTCGGGGGACGTGCTGTCGGCGGTCCACACCTCGATAGTGGTGCGGGTCGCGCGCTGGCTGTTTCCTCAGGCCAGTGAATCCACCCTGGCCACTATTCATTTTGTAGTTCGCAAAGGCGGACACCTGACGGAATATGCAATCCTGGCGTGGCTATCCGCCCGCGCGTTTTTGACGTCATCGCGCGAGTTGTTCCGCCGCCGCTGGTTCTGGTTTGCGCTGTTGGTGGTGGTCGTCTATGCGCTTGGCGATGAATTCCATCAGAGCTTTGTCCCATCACGCACCGGTTCGATTTACGACAGCATGATCGATTCCGCCGGAGGACTAACCGGGCTGCTGATTTATCGTGCGACGCGATCGCGCAGGCGCGCTAACCGACCGGGAGAAAACGCTCACATTGATTAGCCGCGGGTAGGTGCGGAGCCCTTCCTGACGGTCGGGCTAATGCCCCGCCGTTCATGAAGATCAAATCAGGCGGCGCAGTTTAATTCTCACCACGATTGTCTGGCCGGCACGCGCGAGTCTAAGCGAATGCCGAGCGGCGTTCTGCATCAACATTTTTTCAATCTGGCTCGAGGTAAATAGCTTCGCCGGCTTGCCGTCGATTGCGATAATCTCATCGCCTGTTTTGACGCCAGCTTCGGCCGCAGGCGATTTGTCGGTGACGCCCGCCACTTTGTAAACGCGGCAATCCTTACCTTCAGCGTCAATCACGATCCCGCTCATATCATGTTCAAACGCGTCGGAAAGCCCGGTATTAGGCTCAAGCATCATGCGCTGCCGCGAGTAATCGATCGTGACTTTGAACCTTCTGAATATTTCATTGCCAATTGGTCCGTCATTGTCTTCCACGGCCAGCGCTCCTTCAGCGTCCTGAGAAAGACTGACTAAGGGATTAGCGATCACGTACCGACCGAGTTCGATCCTGCCCAGCCGCATATCAATGGTCTTCGATTCACCGCCCACACCTGTGTTGCTGCCTGCCACCGTGGTCCGGGCTGATTGAGCGAGACGGTGCTTTTTCACGAAAGGCAAATTGATCGTGAGCGCGCCATCTGAGCCAGTGTCGATCTCAAATAGTCCTGCGATAGGCGCCTGTCCCGGCAAACTCACCCGAGCCTGCACTCGTGGCGTGCCCTTCATGGTCAAAGGCATTGAATCACCGTGACCGTCATATTGATAGGTCGAGGGATCGGAGAGGTGGACGACTTTCGTTTCGTAATCGATCTCCACGACGAAATTTTTCATGAGGTCAAAACCGATCACACCGTCGACGTCCTGGGCATCGCAGGGAAAGAAATCGAAAGGGACCACGACCAGCCTTTGATGGACGATCTCGATGCCGGGCAATTGCAGGGATATGTTTTCGGCCAATCCACCCTTGGCCGTCCCGCCGATGCCCCGAACATTCACATCGTCCTGAAGTTTCAACCCGAGGACCGCTGCTTTTCTGGCACTAAGAATCGAAAAGGCGGCGCCCGTGTCAAATCCAAACTTCAATGGCGCTGAGTTATTTACTTTGACCCTTAGATAGATTTCGTTGGCTTCAAAGTCGAACGGAATTCTCGTCGAGCTTTGGCCGTTGGTGAAGTGAACATCCGGGTTTAGTCCAGGCGTGGATTGACCGCCCGAACTTTGCGCCAACCCGATCGCCGAGAGACTTAACAGCGCAAAAGCTATGACATAAGTGCAAATGATCAGCAAACGAACTGCCCTGTTTGCCAATCGCCTGCGGTGTTCCTGGGCTTTGAGCATGTCCGTAATGATCGAGCGCTGGGAAGAAGTTATGTCGCGGCCGGGAATCTGTAAAGCCTGCAAACCCGTGTTCCTTGAACATTGGCTGGCCCCTACGCGTATAATGACGGTGCGACAGAGGCTTGTGTTAGCCAAAGGAGATAGAACGCAAATGGGAATTCTTGACCGGCTCAGTCCGAGCGCGCAGTTCATTGAAGTCATTGAGTGGCTCGACGACTCGAGCAATACGATGCTTTACCGGTTTCCAGTTCGCGATCAGGAAATCAAGAACGGCGCGCAGTTGATCGTGCGCGAATCGCAGGCAGCCGTCTTTGTTCACGAAGGACAGATTGCCGACGTGTTTGGCCCGGGCCGATACAATGTCGAAGGCGGTAATACGCCCATCCTTTCGAAACTGGGCGCGTGGAAACACGGATTCAATTCGCCCATCAAGTCGGAAGTTTATTTCGTCAACACCAAACAATTCACCGATCTGAAGTGGGGCACTTCGAATCCGGTGATGATGCGCGATGCGGATTTCGGCATGGTACGGCTGCGGGCGTTCGGCATCTATTCGATGCGCGTCGCCGATCCGCGCGAGTTGATCAAACAAATTGCCGGCACCAACTCTCGCTTTGTTACTGAAGACATCGAAGGCCAGCTCCGGCGCACGATGGTCAGCGCGTTCTCTGACTCGCTGGCTGAATCAAAGATCGCGGCCCTCGATCTCGCGTCAAACTATGACGAGTTGAGCGGCTTTGCCCGGCAGAAATTGCAGGATGAATTCAAATCGCTCGGGTTAGAGCTGACCAAGTTTATCGTCGAAAACATTTCATTGCCCGAGGAAGTCGAAGCCGCAATGGACAAGCGCACTTCGATGGGCGTGATTGGCGACGTGAACCGGTACACGCAATTCCAGGCTGCCGATGCGATGCGCGATGCGGCGCAGAATCCTTCGGGCGGGGCCGGATTAGGCGCGGGACTCGGCGCGGGTTTCGCGGTTGGCAACATGATGGCCGGCTCAATGAACCAGGCCATGCATCAGCAAGGCGCAGCCCCTTCCGAGGGAGCCGGAGCTGGAGCCACGACTAAATGTGTTAAGTGTGGCGCGGCGATGCCGGCCGGTTCGAAGTTCTGCAGCGAGTGCGGCTCTTCACAAGCGGCGGCGAAATGCTCGAACTGTCAGCACGAACTCAAACCGGGCGCGAAGTTTTGCGATGAGTGCGGCACGAAGGTTGGATGACTCTGCGGGTCTATGACTAAGGAAACGTGGCTATTCACAGAGTATGACCACAACCGAGAAAGAAATGTCGATCAGAATTATCCGTGATGGACAGGCGGAACGTTTCGACGACGAGTGGAAATACTCTTCGCCCGAACAACGAATTGAAGCGGTGTGGACACTGACCAAATTATGCCTTGCCTGGAACAATCATCTGACCGATGAGCCCCGACTTCAGCGAACTATTACTCGCATTCAACGCTCATCACGTTGAGTATCTGCTGGTTGGTGCGCATGCGCTGGCCGTGTATGGTCACGTCCGCGCTACCAAGGACATTGACGTCTGGGTGCGGCCGGATTCTGAGAATGCTGAGAGAGTGTTGATGGCCTTGTCGGCGTTTGGCGCACCACTCGGCGATCTCGATAAAGATGATTTAAGCAAAGCTGGGACTATCTTCCAGATTGGTCTGCCGCCTGTGCGCATCGACGTAATCACGGGCATAGACGGCGTAGATTTCGCGGATGCCTGGCCAGATCGCTTCAAGACAAGGTTTGGTGGCGTCCCCGTCTTTGTAATTTCCCGTCACGATCTCATCACCAATAAGAAAGCGTCAGCGCGGCTGCAAGACCTTGCCGACGTCGAAAAGCTGGAGGCAAACAGCGACGGAACTGTGTAAAGCGCTCCTGATTGAAAAAGAAGAGGCCGGACGCGATCACGTCGAGCCTTTGTCCTTTAGCCGTCGGGACGGTCATCGAAAACATCACTTCGCTTTGGGTTTGTATCGTTCGATGAGCAGATCCTGCCGGCTTGGCTCTTTGATCTCCCGGCCGCGGATCAGGACGTGCTCAACCTGAGTTGAGAATTCAAAAGGATCACCGCTCCACACGACGACATTTGCATCCCGCCCGGTTTGTAACGAACCGATGCGATCACTCAGACCAAATACTTCCGCGGGGGTTAGCGTGACAGCTCGCAAGGCATCGTCATGCGTCATGCCATAGGCCACGGCATTGCCCGCCTCGTACTTCAGATTGCGCGCGTTGAATCGCGTCACATCAGTTCCGGAGGTTGCCACCAGCACCACACGGACGCCGGCGCGGCGCAACAGTCCGGCGTTTTCCTGCCGTTGATTCAGCGTCGCAAAACTCGAGGGAATGTTGCTCATCGCGCCCGTCAGTACCGGCACCTGGGCCGCGGCCAGACGGTCCGCGGTCATCCACGCTTCGGCCCCACCCACGATCATCAGCTTGAGCGAATAATCGTGAGCCAGAACCAATGCCGCGTCGATCTCATCCATCCGGTTTGCTTCCAGCATCAAAGGCATTTTGCCGTCCAAGACCGGAATCAGCGCCTCCAGATCAGCCTTCGGGGCACTGAGCGATCTGGCGGCGCCGCGATCGTATTCGGCGCGGTGCTCTGCATAAAACTTGACGTCATCAAGCAGGACGCGCAGCTTGCCCATCAACTCGCCGCGCGCTCCAGTGCCGGCATCGTTGGCGCTTTCTATTTGGACCACCATGGCAACCGGCGCACGACGCACCATGTCCGACGCATGGCCCGACACCAGATCGATCACGGCCGCTTGCCCCGATACCAGGCCTCCCCCCGGAGTTACGATCGCGGTCGTTACGCCTTCGTTGCGGGTCGGCGCGAAGAGCGCGGAAGCCGGGTTCAAGCCTTCCCAGACTCGAAACGCGGCCGCGACGTTGTTCGTTCCCTTGGCTGAGTTATCCCTGGTGTCCTTGACCTGATCGATTTCAACGACGCCGAGTTCGGTGACCGAGCTGATCAAGCCCGGCGTCACAATTTTTCCGGTCGCATCAATCCGCCGGGCGTCAGCCGGTATCGTCACTCGCGCACCGACAGCAACAATAACTCCATCGCGAATCAAGACCGTGCCATTCACAATCGGCGCGCTGCTAACTGGATACACGGTGCCGTTTGTGATCGCGATCGTTTGCGCTGCCGCAGGCATCGCCGCGGCCATCAGGAGAATCGCGATCAGAATAGTTGTGCGCATCTCAGTCTCTCCCCCGCACGACGCCAAGTTCAAAATCAGTGCGCCATTGCTCGGTCGCATCACTTCGATCGAACAGCAGCGCGCCATCGATCCAGACTTTTTCAGCTTTCGTGTAGATACTGAACGGATTGCCGGACCACAGCACGACGTCCGCGTTCTTGCCTACTTCAATCGATCCGATCTTGTCGTCGAGCGCCAGGGCCCACGCTGGATTGATCGTCAACCAGCGAATGGCCTGATCCTCTGTGATGTTGATTCCGGCAGCGCGTCCCGCGTACATCGCCTTGGCGACTTCCTGATTCAATCGCTGAGCTCCGTCCGCGCTGTCCGAATGGATCATTGCCCGCGCGCCCAACGCGTCGGTGATCGCCAGATTCGCCTTGATCGAGTCATTCGCTTCCATCTTGAATCCGCCCCAGTCGGCCCACTCGGCGGCGCCGGTGCCGCTGGCTTTCAGTAGTCCGGCAATCTTGTAAGCCTCGACCGCATGATGAAATGCGCGCACCTTGTAACCAAACTCTTTGGCAATGTCCAGCATCTGGGCCATCTCATCAGCGCGATAACAATGGTTGTGGACCAGAATGTTTCCGCGCAGAACTTCGGCCAAAGTCTCAAGGCCCAGGTCGCGCGCCGGTACGTCACCTTTGTGCGTAGCGTTCCAGGAGTCCCACTTTCGCCGGTAAGCTTCGGCCTGAATCCAGGCGGCGCGATAGCCGGCGACATTGCCCATGCGCGTCGATGGCCCGCGGCTCTGATAGACGCGCTTAGGATTCTCTCCGCAAGCCATTTTCAGACCGTACTTCGCGCCGGGAAATTTCATGCCTTGCACAGTTTTTGACGGCACCAGTTTCAGTACTACGCTGCGTCCACCGATCAGATTGGCTGAGCCGGGGAGCACCTGCATCGTGGTCAAGCCGCCGGCAAGCGCGCGGGGTATTTGTGGATCCTGCGGCCACACTGAGTGCTCGGCCCAGACGTTGGCGGTGACCGGATTAGTCGCCTCGTTCCCGTCGCTGTTCGCATCGACTCCCGGAGCTGGATAGTCACCAATATGTGAATGCACATCGATAATGCCTGGAGTGACGTACTTACCCGTGCCGTCGATTACCAGAGCGTCCGCGGGCGCTGTTACAGAAGCGCCCACCGCCGCAATCTTCCCGTCGCGAAGCAAAACCGAACCATTCTGTATCGCTGGTCCAGCCGCAGTCATGATCGTGGCGTTACGGATCAGCGTTGGCCGGCTTGGGAAAGGACGGTAGGTGCTCGGAAATGGATTTGCGTTCGGCAGCGACGTGCCGCCAGGTCCGGGTGGAGTCGCCGGAGTGCTTTCGGGAGTGGCCTTAGCGGGCTCTTTCGACTGTTGCTGTTTCGGTTGGCTTTTCGGCTGTTGCTCTTGCGGCAATTGCGCGGTAGCACAGGCGAGCACGAGAAAGGCGCTGGCGATGAAACGAATGGATCCGTGATTCATGTTCGTTCTCTACTCTTTCTGAAGGCCGACATTCTCTTATAAGTAGTGGTGCGGAGTCTATGTTTTTCCGGCAGTGAACGAGTTCTGGCCGTGTTCACTAAACATTTGCCGTACTCACACCATTGATAACGAGGTTAGCTCTCGCACATGGGCCGATGGTATGCTTGGCCGTCTCCTTTCAACTGGTCAAACGTCGCATGCTGCATAACTTTAAAACTCCGCGCCGCGTAGTCATCACCGGGATGGGGTGTGTCACGCCGATCGGCATTGGGCGCGAGGCGTTCTGGTCCGGTCTGCACAACGGCGAGAGCGGTGTGCGCCGAATCGAGTCGCTCGACGTTTCGAACTCGGCGGTAAAAATCGCGGCGCAGGTCCAGGACTTTGACTGGGAAGCTCAGCTTGGTCCCAAAGATCGAAAGCATGTGCCGCGGACTGTGCCGCTGGCGCTGGCGGCCGCGCGCGAAGCTTTTCGGGACGCCGGCATTGCTACCGAAGAACTTTCGCGAGAAGAGAAAGAACAGATTGGCGTGATGTTGGGTACGGGTGGCGGAGGATTGCCCTTCGTCGAGGCGCATTACGCAATGTGGTACCAGGGCGCCCCGCTTTCAAAGGCGAGTATCTACATTATTCCGGCGGCTACGCATGGAACTTTATCCAGTGAGCTTTCGATGGCCTTTGGCCTGCATGGACTGTCGCACGTCATCTCGACCGGATGCACCAGCTCGACCGACGCGATCGCTTACTCGGCACAACACATCGCGCTGGGACGTCAGGACGTGATGCTGGCCGGTGGAGTCGACGCGCCTTTGGCGCCGGGAATTTTGATCGGCTTCAATCTGATGACCGTGCTGACGACGGCCTGGAACGACGAGCCGCAACGCGCGTCGCGTCCATTCAGCCTTAACCGTTCAGGCATGGTTTTGGGTGAAGGGTCCTGGATCTATGTTTTGGAAGAGTTCGAGCGCGCCCAAGAACGCGGCGCGAAAATTTATGCCGAGATTACCGGATACGGTTCGACCTGCGACGCTTATCATCGAGTTCGCCTTCAGGAAGGCGGCGACGAACCGGCGCGCGCCATGACGCTCGCGATGAACGACGCAGGCATTCAGCCGGGCGATATCGACTATGTAAATCTGCATGGCACGTCGACGATGCTCAACGACCGCATTGAAACGAATGCGCTGAAACTGGCGCTCAACTGCAACGCTCATCAAATCCCCATGTCCGGAACGAAATCGCAGGTCGGTCATCCGCAGGGGGCCAGCGGCGCGGCCGGACTCGGCGCGACCCTGTGCGCAATGGAAACCGGAATTATTCCCCCCACGATCAACCTCGACGAACCCGATCCCAGTTGTGATCTCGACTATGTTCCCAACACAGCGCGCAAAGCGGATGTGCGCGTCGCGCTCTGCAACTGCATCGGTTTCGGATCGAAGAACAGCGCGCTGGTGATACAGAAAGTGTAGGGGCAGGGCTCGTCCCTGCCCGGTTTTCGAAGAAGCGGGCAGAGACAAGCCCTGCCCCTACAATTATGTTCGAACGTTTTCGCCGGCGCAGCTACGAACTCGAGAACCTCGACAAGGGTACGTACACGCCCACTGAGTACGAAGGCTGCATCGTTGAGCTGCAACGCGTAAATAGATGGCTCGGAGACGCGAAGGCCCTGCGCGATTCGTTGCTGAAAGAAATTGAGCGTCAGGGTCTGCGATCTTTTTCAATTCTTGACGTGGGCGCCGGTTCGGGTGAGCTGCTGCGAGTTGCGGCCCAGTGGGCGCGGGAAACGGATCGGGCGGGGGCGCTGGTGGGGTTGGAACTCAACGAGCGATCAGCGCACGCGATTCTCGAGGAATCGGCGGCGTTTCCCGAAATCTCTTCGGTCCAAAGCAGCGGACTCATGCTGCCTTTTCCGGACGCCGCGGTTGACTATGTGATGTCATCGTTGACGCTTCACCATTTTGATGACGATGGGGCAGTAAGCCTGCTGCGGGAAATGGGCCGGGTTGCCAGGCGCGGAATTTTCGTGATCGATCTGCATCGCAACCCGACCGCCTATTTTTTTTATACGACCCTGGGGCATTTGTTTCTGCACAATCGTTTGCTCCGTGAAGACGGCGCGCTATCGATCTTGAGAAGTTTCACGCCGGATGAATTAGCGAGACTCGGCCAGCAGGCAGGCCTCAGGAATGTCGCCGTCGAGAAGCATTTCCCCTCGCGCCTGGTTTTGATTGCGAGAATTGGAGGTTCGGAGTCCCGCCTTCAGGCGGAAGTTTGAGATTAGTGTCATTCCGCCTGAAGGCGGCACTCCAAACGATCAGATGATGGATAGGCCCTACGATTATGATGTGGTCATCGCCGGCGGCGGGCCGGCCGGCGCCAGCGCAGCGATTCATCTGGTCATGGGCGGCGCGCGGGTGCTGCTGGTGGAGCAGAAGAAATTTCCGCGGGCCAAGCTTTGCGGTGAATTCATCTCGCCGGAATGCACACCTCACTTTGAACGGCTGGGCGTCGCCGACCAAATGTTCGCGGCCAACCCCGCCCGGCTGACCGAAACCGTTTTCTATTCGCGCACCGGTAAGAGCGTCAGCGTGCCGAGCGCCTGGTTCGGGGCCAGGGGTGTCGCCCTCGGCTTAAGTCGCGCGGAAATGGACGAACGGCTGTTGCGTCGCGCGAGCGAAGCCGGCGCGGTGGTCCTGGAAAACACGCCCGTGGTTAATCTTCTGTTCGACCAGGACCGGGTCGCAGGTGTAGTTGTTAAGCACGCTAACAGCGAAATCGGCTACCGCGCCCCGGTCTCGATCGATGCGACTGGGCGCACGCGCGCGCTGTCGCGCTGCGTCGCTAAATCACGACACCAGACGCAATCGCACCGAGTGCCGTTAGTTGCTTTTAAAGCTCACTTGAAAGGCGCCCGAGTCGCGCCCGGCGCCTGTGAGATTTACTTCTATCGGGGCGGTTATGGCGGACTGAGCAGCATCGAAAACGGCCTCAGCAATCTTTGCTTCATCGCTTCGGCGAGCGCGGTGCGCGAGTGTGGCTCCGACGCTGAGCGGGTGATGCGCACCGTCGTCTCTGAGAACCGTCGCGCGGCGCATGCACTTGAACATGCGCAAGCGTGTACAGCTTGGTTGGCCGTCGCGCTGGAGGGCTTCGGCACGCACCCGGTCACGCCCGCAAGTGGACTGCTATCCATCGGGGATGCCGCGTCGTTTATCGATCCGTTTACGGGGAGCGGAATGCTGATGGCGCTGCAAAGTGGAGAGCTCGCTGCCACCGTAATTGCTGAACAGATGGCGGCGATCCGGCTCGCTACTGGACTTGATGCTCTCGAAACACGATACCGGGCGGCTTATCAGACGAAGTTCCGATCACGTTTGCGCGTCTGCTCGATGATCCGGCGGGCGGCATTTGTCCCGGGCTTGGCCCAACTGGCTATCGGGGCGTTTGGCCGCAGCGATCGTCTGCGCCGCCGGGTTTCGCGGGCGACCAGGGGCGGTGTGTCCGAAACTTTCTGTCTTCCCCCGCGTTTAAATGATGGTAGCTGAAACGCCCTCCGGCTCGGTTAAGAACAGTCGCCAAAAGTAATAAGGCCTTGCCACGCGACGGATTTTGCTGTAAAAAACGCTTAAGATATGAAGCTGGATAAAAGTCTCCGTCCGATCAAGTCTGTGGAGAAGCGCAATCATTCCCGATTCATAGGAGATTGATCCAGGGTCATCGGACATTAGGTAATCGCCCCTCGCATGGTCGGCGCAGTCTTGCGCCAGCACAAGGTTCACCGGCGTTAAGCAATTTTCCGAGTTCACTTAATTAAGGAGAAACGAAGATGTTCTTTTCCCTCAGGCAGTGCCTCAATCAGTCAATCCGAGTTCTGTTGGTTTGCATGGCCATAGTCGCATGCTTCAGCGCGGCGATGTCGCAAGCACAGTCGACTGCGGCGGACCTCCAGGGTACCGTGCGCGATCCCAAAGGAGCCGTGGTCGCCGGCGCCACTGTCACAGTGCTTAAATCGGGTACGAACGCTTCGCGCGATGCGACGACGAACGATGACGGCTTTTACAAGATCCTCAGTCTGCCTCCGGGGGATTATCAGATAACCGTCAAGGCGCCGAACTACAAAACCGCAGTGATCCAGACCATTAACTTAAGCGTCGGCCAGACTGCGAATCAGGACATTCCGTTGGAAATCGGCGATGTCACGGCTACCGTAACGGTGACGACTGCGCCCCCTAACATGGTGGAAACATCCGGAACTGCCGTAGCTAACACGATCGATCAACAGCGCATCAATAACCTTCCGATCAATGAACGCAGCGCGACCGGCTTTGCCTTAACCCTCTCCACAGTGGGCAGGGACAACGGACGTCCGATCGGGCCGGCCCCAACTTCGGGCCTGAACATCGGCGGCCAGCGTGGACGCTCGACGCTCGTGCAGGTGGACGGCGCGGACTACACAGACAATTCAATTAACGCCGCGCGCTCGACCGTGAGTCAGGAAGCCGTGCAGGAGTATCAAGTCGCGACCAATTCGTACGCGCCGGAGTTTGGGCGCGCCACGGGTGGCATCGTCAACGTCGTGACCAAGAGCGGCACGAACGATTTTCACGGCAATGTCTTTGGTTTTCTGCGTCACAGTTCAATCCAATCACGGAACGCATTTGCACCACTGATCGATTTCAATCCGAACAAGAAGCCGCCGTTTACGCGGGTACAGTACGGCGCCACCCTCGGCGGCCCGATCAAGAAAGACAGGACGTTCTTCTTTGCCAGCTTCGAACAGCGTCGCCGCCAGGAGTCAGGGTTCTTTACCAGCAATGTCGGCGCCGGTTTGACCAGCAGTATCACCATTGGAGCGCCTTTTCTACCCTTCACGAATGTTTATTCGAATCTCACGCCGGCGCAGGTCGCTTTCATTGGCGGCGAGCTGGCGAGTGGTGACGCCGCGCGCATTGGCCGCGCCATCACCTACGCCACGTTTGCGTCATCCGGCGGTCAAATCGCTCTCAATGGCGTGAGCACGCTGATCAGTCCGGGCGGCGCAATTACGGCCGGCACGGTCATCGGGGGCCGGTTCTCTATTTCGGGCGCTCCGGTTCCTTCGCTCGCCAACAACAAACTCTTGCCGGGTTTTACGACGGTCGACGCACAGGGCAACCCGATCGCGTTTCGGCCGCTCAACAGTCTCTTACGGATCTTCCCCATTTCAGAATCTACGAGCTTCTATTCAGGGCGCGTCGATCATCAGTTCGACCATAAGCACAATATAACCTTGCGCTTCGGCTACAATCCGAGCGACCTGACCGGTATTCAGGACGAGTCACAGAACCAAACGCTCGGCCAAAATGATTTCTCGCGCACGGGGCGCCAGACTTTGCGCGACACCTCGTTTGCAGCTTCGCTCGCGTCAACGCTTTCGAATCACTTCGTCAACGAATGGCGCTTCGCCTTCGGAAAACGCAAGGCGACTTTTGAGTCGCAGATTCCCGGCACGGCCCTCCAGGTGATCGGTACGGCCTTCATGGGATCGAATCCGTTTTCTCCGGTGCGACGCACCGAGGAGCGCTTTGCATTCACCGACAATCTGAACTACGTTCGCGGCAATCACACTTTCAAATTCGGCGGGGACCTTAACTTTCTTAACATCCGCGCGCGCTTTGATTTGAACTTCCCCGGACTCTTCAACTTTGGTGGAGTTGCCGCCAGTACGCTGGGTAACTTCATCACCGGCCTGCCGGCGACTGCACCTGACATTACGCCCGTGCAATCCTACGGGTTGGGTTTCCCCTCGGCGTTTATCCAGGGATTTGGCAATCCGAACAGCTCGATCAAGAATCGCCCGATCGCTTTTTTCGCCCAGGATAGCTGGAAGATTCGACCAAACTTTACCCTCAACTATGGCGTGCGTTATGACGTTGAACTAACCGATACGATTGCGCCAATCGGTTTCACTGATCCTTTGACCGGCATTGTCCTGAGTCCCGCCAACCTGAAAACCGCGCAAGACGCGGTCAATGTGCAGCAGGGATTTCCGCGAGACAAAAACAACTTTGCCCCGCGAGTAGGATTTGCCTGGGACATCAACGGCAAGGGCAAGACGGTGATCCGTGGGGCGTTCGGCCTCTTTTATGATCACCCACTCCTGGCGGTCGCATTCAACTCAGACATCGCCGATGCCGCGCAGCAACAACAATACTTTAGCGTTCTGCCTGGCAGTCCTTCCCCCCTTGCGTCTATTAATTTGCTGCAAATTTTCCAGGGCACCATCTGCTCATTGGCTACGGCCAACGCCTTATGCCCGGCTGGCCTGACGACGCCAGGCGTCGCCACTTCGGCACAGTATCTACCCGGGAGAGTTCGCTTCAACGATCAGACCTTCGTCGGGTTCGGTCCGCTGTTCCCGTTCACGCTGGCCGTCAGCAAGAATTTTCAATACGCCTCTGCGAACCAGGCAAACTTCACAATCGAGCGCCAACTGACGAAAGACATGTCAATATCGGGCTCTTACATCTTCGTCGGCGCGCATCACCTGCCGCACCCCCAGGACATCAATGCGCCGCAGACAGACCTGCTGATAGAAAACTTCCGGCGCTTTGCCGGAGTTGCTCCGGCCAGCAATACCCAGGCTTTGTTATTTAGTTTGCCGACTGCTTGCCCGGGCGCCGGCTGTCCTCCGGGATATACCGTGCTCATCCCTGGCCTGCTGGGTAAGAATGGTTTGGGTCAGGGCGTCGTCAGCCCGATTGCCGCCAACTTCTTCCGTCCAAACAGTCCGAACTATTTCTTCATAGCATCCGTCACGGGCGGGGCGGTTACGAAGGCTGTGTTCGACAGCTTATTGGCAGGAGCAAATAGCGTTCGCACCATCGGGCCCATCTCGCCCTTCGGTGAAGTTGACGCGCAACTATCCGATGGCAACTCGAACTACAACGCCATGAACCTGGAATTGAAGAAACGCTTTTCTCACAATCTCCAGTTCCTGGCGTCCTACACCTGGTCACATTCGCTCGACGATTCCAGCGACCTGCAAACTCTGCTCAAGCCGCAGGACAATCGAAACTTCCGGGCTGAACGCGCTAATTCGCTTTTCGATCAGCGTCACCGTTTCGTCTTCAGCGGCGCGTTAACCTCACCTGCCGGGTGGCGGAAGTCTTCCAGCACCGTGCAGCGGATCTTTAGTGACTTTACCGTCGCGCCTATCGTCGAGATCTCTTCAGGCCGCCCGTTCAACATCGTAACAGGCGCCGATTCGAATGGTGATTTGCAGAGCTCGAACGATCGCCCGAGCGTGAATTCCGCCGGCACTTTGTTCGTGCCGACGACGGCGTTTACGCCTGGCAGCCTCGGCCGCGATCTCGGCATCACGCATAATTATGCCTCCTTCGACTTGCGGCTAATGCGCGCAGTTCGTTTTGGCGAGCGTGTGCGAGTGGATTTCATCGCTGAAGGCTTTAACCTCTTGAATCGTTTCAACGAGGCAGCCGCGTCACCTTTCTTTTCCGACGTGAACGCGTTCAATCAGCGGGCCAGCAATGGCCATTTCTACGGTAAGCCGACTGCGGCATACGACCCGAGGCAGTTCCAGGTAGGAATGAAACTGAGCTTCTAAAAAGACGTGTCGCGCGCGCAGGTCCAGCTTCAACTGCGTCCAGAACCCGATCCGGCGGCCAGCGCTACTGATTTGCGCTGGCCGCTTTTCTCTCAAACCCGGCCAAACGGGCAAACCTGCCTGCGGGCCGCGGCATCCGAAATACCGTCGCTCGTTTCTCTCCCGGTGTCGTTTGAAAAGAGTGGTACAAATCTGAAAGAATCACACCCTATGAGGAACCAGAAAATTCGCCTGATATTGACGACCGCGTGGGTTCTGTTAGCTTTCGCGGTTGCCGCCGAGGCCCAGTCTCGACCGCGTCGTGTCGCTGCCCCTCCCCCAGACACGTTGCTTGGCCCGGAGCCAAAAGCGCCGCCGAGTACGGACAAGAATGCTCCTCTGCTCGATGTAAAACCGACCAAACCTGTCGGAAACGCTCCGGCTTCGACTGACACGACGCACGCGTTTCAACTCTTTCAGCAGAGGCAGTACGCCGCGGCCGCCCAGGAAGCAAAACAGATCGCGATCGCTGATCCAGGCAACGCCGAGGCCTGGAAGTTGGCGGGGTTTTCTGAGTTCTATCTAAAACAGTATGAGGACGCATCCGGAGATCTGCAGAAAGCTCTCGATCTTCAGCGCCGGGCCAATCAGGAAGATTCCCACACCGTCGACGCGCTCGCCGAGAGTTACGTCAAGGCCGAAAAATACGATCGCGCGCTGCCGTTGCTAATCGCGATGATTGAAAGACCTGGAACAACGCCCGACTCCTTGTTCCTCTATTATCGTGGTCTGGCTGAGCTCAAAACCGGAAAGGCTGCCGAGGCTGAGCGCTCTTTCAATGCAGCCGTTAAGGCCAATCCGAAAGACGCGGCCTCGCTCTTGTACTTGAGTCAGTTGGCTCTCGCACGCAACGACCTGGATGCGGCCATTTCGACTTTGAACCGCGCCACAACCAACGACCCAAAACTGACTTCAGCCTGGTTGCTATTGACGTCGGCGTACCTCCGTCGCGCCGCAACGGCCGCGGATGAAGAAAAAGGAAATGCGGATTATCTCGGCGCCGTGCGGGCGGGCGAGGCGCTCACGCGCCTCCGCTCAGATGAAGAAGCAACGGGTCTCTACGCCCACGCCCTGATCGGCGCGAAGCAATACGCGCGCGCGGCCACGGCCCTGGAAAAAACTGCCGCGAGTGATGCCGCGACCGGCACAACGCTTTACTTGTTCGGTCTGGCCCATTCGCGCGCCAACAATTTTCCTAAGGCGATTGCCGCGCTGGAGCGCGCGTTGGCTAAGTCGCCAAACGACACGAACATCTATCGCGAGTTAGGTTACGACTACGAAAAGACTAAGCAGTACCCCAAGGCGTTTGCCCTTTATCAGAGGGCTCTCGAGGTGGCGCCCAACGACGCAGACTTCAAAGAGTCTGTCGAACGCCTCCGGCCCTTTGCAAAACCGTAGTGTTCGATTAGCATCTTCGCCGTGAGATACTCAACATTGCAGCTCCGGTCTTTAGTGACCGCCATCGTAGTTGTCTCCGTTGTCTGTGCGACGAATGTCAGCGCAGCGTCGTGGAACGGAATCGAACCATTCAAGACTCATCGCGACGACGTCTTGAAGATCATGGGTCAACCCGTCGGGGAGAGCCCTGAAGGAGTCCTGCGTTTTAATGTTAGCGGAGGTTCGGTCCAGATCAGTTTTGTAAACGAGAAGTTTGTGGCCAGTAAGAGACTGCGGCCGGAATTGGCCGGCGCGGTACTGGAAATCGTCTTGCAGCATCAGCAGTCTTCGGCCACGGCTGAATCAATGAAACTGTTGACGAATAAGGATTTCATCCGCGATGACGTGCGGAATATCTCAGTCTTTCGCAGCCCAAAACTCGGCATCGTATATACGTTTATTGAAGGTATTCTGAAGACTACTCGATATACATTTGAGGATGCTCAAATGAGCCGGGCTCGACGGTGAGCGGTCAACCAATCGACGCTTTGTGGTGTCTAGTGCTTTGTCAGCTTCGATGTGCTCGCGCGTCTTGACTCGTTCATTGACTCAGTAATCTTCCTGCTACAGGAACGGAGGCTATTCGATGCTTAAAGGACTCAAGTTAGTTACCGGCACGGTTCTGGTAATGATGATGGTTAGCGCAGCGTTGGCGCAAAGGCCGCGAACAGTGCCTCAGGATGCGCCCGCGGATGCTAAGAGCATGCCCACACCTCCTCCGGCGCCGGAAACGGTCAATGCCAAATATGAAGGCGGCGTCTTTGGCTATAGCAAGAAGAAGGAGGGCACGCTTCACTTTGACGAGTTAAACCAACGTCTGGTCTTCAAAGACAGCAAGCAGAAAGAGCTTTTGTTCGTTCCCTATAACGCCATCACTGGCGCATATGCCGACACCCACTCGGTGCGGCCGGCCGCAGCTACCGTTGCCAGTCAAGTCCCGTCTATTTTCGCGCTGCCGGCGAACTTCATTAAGACAAAAGTGCGCTACCTCACCCTTCAGTATAGCGACCCCGATAGCAAGGTAAACGGTGTCACCAGCTTTAGACTTGAGAACAAGGATATTCTCGATTCCGTTTTGAATACTCTCGCAGGAAAAGCCGGCTTGAGCAGGCGCGGTGACGTGTTCATCAAGAAGAAGGAATAGGCCAGATCCCACTCCTCTTCCTCCCGCAATTGCATCTGCCGTGGTCACTGGCACCACTCTTAAGGTACAATCACTCGCACCGATGGACGAAACTTGTGGGAAAGCCGAGCAATTGCTCAACTCGATCTTCGAGAGTGCCGGGTTTGACGTGCATGCGTCAGCGTCACAATCCGATCTCGGATGCTTATTGGCCATCGAGGGTGCCGACAGCGGGTTGCTGCTAAACGAGGGCGGCGAATTGCTTGACGCGCTACAGCAGATTCTCAATCAAGCTCTCGGTCGGGCACTGCCTAAAGGTCAAAGGATTATCTGTGACGCGAATAATTACCGGGCTGCCCGAGAAGCGGAATTGCGAGCGATGGCTGAACACGCGGCCCGCCAGGTGCGCGCTACGTCTGCCGCATTTGTGTTCGGCCCCATGGAGCCAAGTGAAAGGCGTGTGATCCATCTCTCGCTGGCGGCTGAAGAGGATCTCATCACCGAATCGATTGGCGAGGGCAATGGGCGCCGTCTGCGAGTCACTTTGAGAACGGCCTCCGCTAACTGAGCACTCCTCACTCCTCTACTTACTTTTCGAATCATCAGGATCGTGGCTGTACCGACCGATACGATTGTTGCCTTGTCCACTCCGCCCGGCCGCAGTGGCATCGGCGTGATCCGAATTAGCGGTCCCGATTCTCTCACGATCTTGCAGACTCTTGTCGGTGAATCATATAACCCAACACCCAATGTACTGAGACTGAAGAGTCTCGGCGATCCGAATAGCGGCGAAACTCTTGATGAGGCCCTTGTCTGTTTTTTTCAGGCACCGCATTCATTCACCGGAGAAGACGTTGTCGAATTGCATTGCCACGGATCCCCCGTCTTGCTGCGAACGATCATTGATCTCATTCTGAAACTTAGCGCTCGGCTGGCTGACCCAGGTGAGTTTTCGTTGCGCGCCGTCGCGAACGGACGATTGAAACTAACGGAAGCTGAAGCCATCCGCGATCTCATCGATGCCCAGACCGAGTCTGCGCTGCGTCAGGCCACGCGGCAGTTGAAGGGAGAGATCTCCAACCGACTACGACCGGCCCAAGAGGCGCTGTTGGAAATAATTGTGCGGCTCGAGTCGTCCCTGGAGTTTGTTGAAGACGATCTTCCCGCGGTCGCTTCTCAGGAGATCATCGAGTCGCTCGAACAACTCCGGCAGGATCTCTCCCGGCTGTGCAATACCTTTGGCGCCGGGCGGCTCCTGCGCGAGGGAATTCGCGTCGCTCTCGTGGGACGCCCGAATGTTGGTAAGTCGAGCCTGTTCAATAGTTTAGTGGGACATGGTAGGGCCATTGTCACGGGTACCCCAGGCACTACTCGAGATACGCTTAGTGAGTCTATCGCCATTGAGGGAGTTCCCGTCGTGCTCACTGATACCGCTGGTATTCGCAACGCGCGCGACGAGATCGAAAACATAGGCGTAGCGCGCGCGCGCCGGGAAGCCGCCGATGCTGACCTTCTGATCGTTGTCATCGACGGCTCGGAATTACTCTGTGATGAAGATCGATCTGTCCTCGCCGAGATTGCTGAGGTGCGTCACATCGTCGCCCTAAACAAGAGCGATCTGCCGACTTTTTCTGCAGCTACTTTCGATGGGGCGCTCGCTCGGCAGAGTCCTTTTGAAGTGGTGTCCGTATCGGCGAAGAGCGAGGCGGGACTTGAGAACCTACGCGCTGCTATACTGCAACCGTTTGCAAACGGAAGTGCTCAGAGTGAAGGACTGCTGATCACTAACGCACGTCATCATGATTTGTTGGTGCAGTCGATAGAGGCCGTCGCTTCATCCGAACAACTCTTGAACCAGCGTGCGAGTGAGGAAATGGTTCTGGTTGGACTGCACAATTCGCTCCGCTATCTCGGAGAGATAACCGGCGAAACGACAACCGAGGAGATCCTGGGACAGATCTTCGCGACCTTTTGCATCGGCAAATAGGCGTCAAAGTTTTTCCTTCAGTACCTCGGCTTTGGATAGAGCGACGATGGTATTCGACGAACATTTCGATGTGATTGTTATCGGGGCGGGTCACGCCGGTTGCGAGGCCGCTTCGGCCGCGGCTCGGCTTGGCGCGAACACGGCGCTGCTTACTCTCAATCTCGATCTCATAGGACAGATGTCGTGCAATCCTGCGATTGGTGGGATCGGCAAGGGCCACCTGGTCCGAGAGATCGATGCTCTAGGCGGCATCATGGGCCGCGTTATTGATCGCACGGGCATCCAGTTCCGCTTGTTGAATCGCTCGCGCGGCCCTGCCGTTCGCGCCCCTCGTGCTCACTTGCCCAGGCGGGCCGTGTACCCCGACCGACGTGTTAGGCTGCCTCAGCCTGCCGTCCGACGTCCTGGCGGAATCCAGCCCGCTGCCTCCGCTTTCACCGGGAGACGTGTTGGCGTTCCCCAATGCCGGCGCGTATGGCCTTACTGCGTCGCCAAACCTCTTTCACGGCCATCCGCTCCCCGCCGAAGTGGTATTTGCCGAAACGATGACGGAGTTGATAAGAGGCCGCCAGTCGGCCCGGAGTCTTTTGGAAGGGCAAAGCCTGCTGCGGCAGGAATTTCCGAGCCGCGCACGCAGCGCCGCGGAGTAAGCGGCGGACCGCCTTTTTGCCAAGCGCTTACTGCGCTGCGTGCGCGGCTCGGAGAGCAAAATCTATTTCGGCTTCGGTGAGGTTGGGTCCTCGGTGGAGCTGCCGTGCCAAAGCGGGGCGATATTCTGCGCATCCCAGCGCTGCCAGGCCTGGCTCATTTCGGCGACGAGGTCCGGATGCCGGGCAGCGACGTCGTTCTGCTGGCCGATGTCTTTAGACAGGTCGAATAGCTGCCAGCCGCTGTTGGCT